>Ga0210407_10000595_pt1 | contig 39736 bp, 40 predicted proteins | sample IncBWC27MmetaG_FD_150860 | JGI IMG/M metagenome (GOLD analysis project Ga0210407, IMG submission 150860) | Forest soil microbial communities from Barre Woods Harvard Forest LTER site, Petersham, Massachusetts, United States - Inc-BW-C-27-M | ecosystem: Environmental > Terrestrial > Soil >...
AGATCCAGGCCCTGGTTGCGCCCTCCTCGTTCGCCACGCCGCGCCATGCCGTGGTCGGCTGGGACGCCAACCGGCTCGCCATGGTGCTGGCCGTGCTCGAGGCACGCTGCGGCGTCGCAATCGGCGCCAACGACGTCTACCTCAACGTGGCGGGCGGCCTTCGCATCGGCGAGCCGGCCGCCGATCTCGCCGTGGCGGCGGCCGTCGTGTCGTCGCTGGCCGACGAGCCGGTGCCGCCCGACATGGTGGTGTTCGGCGAGATCGGACTGGGCGGCGAGGTCAGGCCTGTGGGCCAGCGCGAGGCGCGCCTGCGCGAAGCGGCCAAGCTTGGCTTCCGCAGCGCTTTGGTGCCGCGCGGCCGCACCGGTTCGGGCCCCGCGCCGCGCGCGCCGGAAGGCATCGCCATTGACGAAATCGAGCATCTGGCCGACCTTGTGGCGCGATTTCAGCCGGCCGAGCGGCCTCTCAAGCGGGCGCGCCGCGAGGGTTCTTCGGATCGCGGGCGCGAATAGGTCACGGAAGCGTAGACGGAGAGTACTGGGGGGATGGAGAAGCTCGGAATCACCGTATTCGACGTCGCCGCCATCGCCGTCGCCATCTTCGGCGCGCTGATCGGCATGTCGGCCGGCTTTGCCCACGCCGTCCTGTTCATCGCCTCCTGGATCGCCGCCGGCTGGCTGGCGTGGCGTTACGCCAAGGTGATCCAGCCCGAAATCGAGCAGCTCGTCGGCAGCACCGAGCTCGCCTATTTCCTGTCCATGCTGGCGGTCTTCGTCGCGGCCCTGATCGTGCTGGTGATGCTGACCAACGCGCTGTCGCGCTCGGTCCGGTCGGGACCGCTCGGCAAGCCCGACCGCATCCTGGGCGGGGCGTTCGGCGTGCTCTGCGCCTGGGTGGCGATCGGCACGGCCTTCCTGTTCTACGGGTATCTCGGGCCCCGCCAATTGCCGCCGGCGGTCGAGGGCGGCGCCACCTTCCCGATGATCAAGGAAATGGCCACTTTCGTCGAACCGTTCCTGCCGCCGGGCTTCCGCACCCGCCTGTCGGGACGCGGCAGCAACGATACCGGCTCGGGCCCCCAGCCGTCGCCGGACACCGTGCCGCCGCCGGACGACGCGCCCAAGCCGCCGCCAGACGCACCCAAACCGCCGCAGTGAGATATCCTTGATGCGCGGCCGGCGGTCCCCAGATATAACCCCGCCGTGCCACGCACCCCCAAACGCGACGACGACGACCTCGACAAGTTTCACGAGGAGTGTGCGTTGTTCGGCATCTACGGGACCGCCGACGCTGCCGCCCATACCGCGCTCGGCCTGCACGCCCTGCAGCATCGCGGCCAGGAGGCCTCCGGCATCGTCACCTTCGACGGCCGACATTTCCACAATCACCGAGCCGCGGGCCTGGTCGGCGACATTTTCGGCGCGCCGTCGGTCATGGCCAAGCTCAGGGGCTATTCGGCGATCGGCCATAACCGCTACGCCACGACGGGCGGCTCGTCCGACCGCAACATCCAGCCGATCTTCGCCGATTTCGACTTCGGCGGCTTGGCGCTTGCCCACAACGGCAACCTCACCAACGCCTACCTGCTGCGCAAGGAGCTGGTGCGGATGGGCTGCCTGTTCCAGTCGACCACCGACACCGAGGTCATCAACCACCTGATCGCGCGCTCGAACTATTCGACGGTCGTCGACCGCCTGATCGACGGGCTGGGCAGGGTCAAAGGCGCCTACTCGCTGCTGCTGCTGACCAACGAGGCGTTGTTGGGCGTGCGCGACCCGATGGGTGTGCGGCCGCTGGTGATCGGCCGGTTCGAGGATGCCTGGATCCTGACCTCCGAGAGCTGCGCCCTCGACATCATCGGCGCGCGCTTCGTGCGCGACGTCGAGCCGGGCGAGATCGTCATCGTCGACGGCAACGGCCTGCGCTCGATCAAGCCCTTCGCCAAGCAGCCGCGCCGCTTCTGCGTGTTCGAGCACATCTATTTCGCGCGGCCCGATTCCCGGGTCGAGGGCTCCAGCGTCTACGACGCGCGCAAGCGCATCGGCATGGAGCTCGCCAAGGAAAGCCCGGTCGACGCCGACGTCGTCGTGCCGGTGCCCGACTCCGGCGTGCCGGCGGCGATCGGCTATGCCCACCAGTCGGGCCTGCCGTTCGAGCTCGGCATCATCCGCAACCACTATGTCGGCCGCACCTTCATCGAGCCGGTCGACAATATCCGCCACCTCGGCGTGCGCCTGAAGCACAACGCCAACCGCGGCCTGATCGACGGCAAACGGGTGATCCTGGTCGACGATTCGATCGTGCGCGGCACCACCTCGATGAAGATCGTCGAGATGGTGCGCCAAGCCGGCGCCCGCGAGGTGCATATGCGCATCGCCGCTCCGCCCACCACCAATCCCTGCTTCTACGGCATCGACACGCCCGAGCGCGACAAGCTGCTCGCCTCGCACTACGACGTCGCCGGCATGGCGAAGTTCATCAAGGTCGATTCGCTGGCCTTCGTGTCGATCGACGGACTCTACCGCGCCATGGGCAAGCCGGGTCGCGATCCCGACCAGCCGGCCTTCTGCGACGCCTGCTTCACCGGCGACTACCCGATCTCGCTCGACGACCAGCTGGGCGTCGAGGATCGCCAGCTCTCCCTCCTCGTCGAGTCGGCCTGAGGCTTCCCGCGTGGCCGACGCTCCCGCCGGTCGTCTCGCCGGTCGCCTTGCGCTGATCACCGGCGCCTCGCGCGGCTTGGGCGCCGCCACCGCGCTGGCCTACGCCCGCGAGGGTGCGCATTGCGTCTTGGTCGCCCGCACCGTAGGCGGGCTCGAAGCCCTCGACGACCGCATCAAGGCGCTGGGCGGCTCGGCCACCCTGGTGCCGCTCGACGTCACCGACGGGCCGGGCATCGATCGCCTGGGCGCGGCGCTCTACGAGCGTTACGGCCGGCTCGACGTGCTTGTGGGCAATGCCGGCATCCTGGGCACGCTGTCGCCGGTCGGCCACATCGAGCCCGCGATCTTCGAACGCGTCATGGCGGTGAACGTCACCGCCAACTGGCGCCTGATCCGTTCGCTCGATCCGCTGCTGCGCCAGTCCGACGCCGGCCGCGCCATCTTCGTGACCTCCGGCATCTCGAAGAAGGTCGTGCCCTATTGGGGCGCCTATGCCGCCAGCAAGGCGGCGCTCGACATGCTGGTCGGCATCTATGCCGCGGAGGTTGCGCACACCGCCGTGCGCGTGAACCTGTTCAATCCGGGTCCGATCCGCACGGCGCTCCGCGCCCAGGCCTTTCCCGGCGAGGATCGCGCCAAGCAGACGCCGCCCGAAGCGCATGCCGAGGCGTTGATTCAGCTGGCCCTGCCGTCCTGCACCATGACCGGCCAGTGGGTGGCCGGCGACGAGGCGCTGGGCGCCTGATCGTCAAGGCTTCGCAGCGGCGCCGATGGACCGCGCATTGATGCGCTCGACCGCCGCGTCGACGCAGAGCTTCAAGGAAGCGGCGGCTAACCATCGGCCGATCGTCGGATCGCTGGCATTGTCCGCCGCCAGCGCCTTGTTCAGGCAGGCCTCGAAGGTCGGCACTTCGTCCGCAACGCGCGTCTGCGCCAATGCCCGCTCCGTCTTGGGGATGATCTGATCGTACGGGCCGCCGCCCGAGGTCCAGGCAAGATAGTCCGACAGGGCGCCGAGCGCCTTCAGAAGCTGTCCCTGGTCGGCCGGCTGCGGTTCGGCGATGACTTGATCGAGATAGGCGACGACGATGTTGACGGCCATCTCGCTGTTCGCGTCGAGATCGGCGGCGCGCCGGTAGAGCGCCACGGCGTCCTCGTACCTGCCCGCCGCCCGCACCACATTGCCCCAGTCGACGAGGCTCCCGGCCGACGTCGGAGCCTTGGCGTCGGCCGCCTCGAATTTCGCGATCGCCTTGCCCAATTGCTCGAGTTCGGCGGGCTGCCCGGTGGCCACGGTCAGCACGCCCGACTTCGTCCGCCGGTGCGCCGCGATCATCCATTTCCGATAAAGCAGCGTTCCTTCGAGGCGGCCGACCAGGGCGTCGAGACTGGCGCTGCGCCGGGCGGGGATCGTATTGAGCTGCGCCTCGGCTTCGGCGAAGGTCTGCTCCGCCAGCTTGAGCCGCCACTGCAGCAGTGACGCCGGGTCGTCGCTCCAGCCCAGGCGCGGCGTGCTCTGATGGATGGCGATGCCCTTGTCGAGATACGCCTCCATCAGGATGGCAATGGCGGTCGGCGACGTGGCCATCAGCTTCTGGAAATCGCGAAAGCGCGCGATCGCCTGGTCGAGCTCGGAAAGCTGCTGCTGCAGGCCCAGCCCGGCCAGCGCCGCCGAGCGCGCCATGTGGATCTGGCCGTAGAGGTAAGTCACCCACGGCCGGTCGGCCGTGCGCCCGCTGTCGAGCACCTTGGCGAGGAGCTTCTCGGTGTCGTCGAAGCTGCAGCGCAGTCGACGGTTCTGGATGCGGTGTTCCTCGCGCTGCAGGTCGCCCATCTCGGGCACGACGTCGGTGTCGAGCGCCTTGCAGTCGGCCTGCTCGCGTTGAAAGACGTACGAGGCCGCGACTTTGGGATCCTGGAACGACATCGCACTGAGGGCGATGCACTCGAAGACGGCGTCCAACGTGTGCTCGCCCGCGGGCTCGCAGTTCGTCATCGACCCCGGGTCGCCCGCGATGACCATCACCGCCGAATAACCGGCCGGCGGCGGGCGCCGGGCCAGGGCGGAGCGCACCGTCACCGGCGCGCCGCCGAACAAGGCCACGACCTCCCGTGCGGCGCCGCGCAGGCTGAGCGGCGAGCCCGGGATCTGCAGGTCGATCGGATGGATGCCGTCGTCGACATGGGCCTTGCGCCATTCCTGCGCGCCGGCGCGCTGAATTCTGTCGAGATGTCGCGCGATCTGCTGTGCCGCAACCTCGGGCAGCGGCGCGTCGGATGCATCCGCGGCTTTCACGACGACCGGCTCGATGACGATTCCGCCGATGGCAAACTCGCGGACGATCGCCGCTACCACGACGATGGCGGCCGCCGTGACCGCGATCGCGACCACCACCTTGCGCAAGCCGTCGAGCCAGCTCGCGATCCGATCGAAGGACGGCCGAAGCCCCAATAGCGGCTGGTTCCTGGTTTGCGTGTCGTCCGGCATGCTGGCTCCCGCCCTTCACGCAGGGCTCGATCCTATGGTTGCATAGATGACCTTGGCAACACGCCGAATGTCTATCGCTGTTTCTTCGCCCGGCTGGCGAACGGATTGTTCGGCTTGCGCATGGCCAGCCGAATCGGCACGCCCGGCAGGTCGAAGTCGTCGCGCAGGCGATTGGTCAGATAGCGCAGGTAGTCGTCGCCCAGTTCCTGGGGCTGGCTGACCGACAGCACGAAGGTCGGCGGTCGCTTCTTGATCTGGGTCATGAAGCGCAGCCGGATGCGCCGCCCCTTGGCGAGCGGCGGCGGATGCAGCGTCTCCATTTCGCGCAGCCAGCGATTGAGCCTGGGCGTCGGCACGCGCTTGTTCCAGATGTCGTAGGTCTCGAACACCTTGGGCATCAGGCGCTCGACGCCGCGGCCGCTCAGCGCCGAGAAGCCCACGATGGGCACGTCCTTGACCTGGGCGAACGACGCCTCCAGCCGGTCGGCGAGCTTGCGCCAGGCCCGGCTCGAGGCCCGCTGATCGTCGGCCAGAAGGTCGGTCTTGTTGACCGCGATCACCAGGGCGCGGCCTTCGTCGATCACCCGGCCGGCGATGGTGAGATCCTGCTTCTCGGCCATGTCGGCGGCATCGAGCACCACGACCACGACATCGGCCAGCCGGATCGCGTCCAGCGTGTCGGCCACCGACGCCGCCTCGAGCCTGGCGTCGATGCGGCTGCGCCGCCGCATGCCAGCGGTGTCGATCAGGCGGACCAGCCGGCCACGCCATTGCCATTCGACGCGAATCGAATCGCGCGTGATGCCGGCCTCGGGACCGGTCAGCATGCGTTCCTCGCCGACCAGCCGGTTGAGCAGGGTCGACTTGCCGACATTGGGGCGTCCGACGATGGCCAGCAGCAGCGGTCGCGAGGCTGCCTCCTCGTCGCTCTCCTCGTCGAGGGCGTCGTCTTTTTCGTCGTCCTCTTCCGGCATCGGCTCGACGTGCCGGGCCAGCGCCTCGTGCAGGTCGCTCAGGCCCTCGCCATGCTCGGCCGAGACCGGGATGGGCTCGCCGAGGCCGAGCCCATGCGCTTCGGCCAGGCCCTGCTGGCCGGCGCGACCCTCGCACTTGTTGGCGACCAGGATCACCTTGTCTTTGCGCTTGCGCAGCCAGCCGGCGAAGCTCTCGTCCATCGGCAGGATGCCCGAGCGGGCATCGATCAGGAACAGCACGACGTCGGAGCCTTCGACGGCGCGCTCGGTGAAGCGGCGCATGCGCGCCTCCAGCCCGGCGCCGCCTGTGGTTTCCCAGCCCGCCGTGTCGAGCAGGGTGAAGGCAAGATCGCCCAGCTGCGCCGGCGCCTCGCGCACGTCGCGCGTCACGCCCGGCGTGTCGTCGACGATGGCGCGGCGGCGGCCGACCAGGCGGTTGAACAGGGTCGATTTGCCGACATTGGGCCGCCCGACGATGGCCACCCTGGCGGGGGCAACGCGCCGTGGCGGCCGGCTGCCCTCAGCGGAGGGCAATGAGTCGGCCCGAATCGGTCAAGACGTAGATGGTGCGGTTGGCGATGACCGGTCCCAGCCGGACCGGATCACGCACGTCGAGCTTGCCGAGGATTTCGCCGGTATAGGGCGAGACGGCCAGGAGGTCGCCGAGCGTGCTGGCGACCAGGAGGCGGTCGCCGGCCAGCACCGGGCCCGACCACAGCACCGGCTTGCGGCGCTTCTCGTCCTGATATTGCGTGAGCGGCGTCACCCACTTGATCTTGCCGTTGTCGCGGCTGACGGCCGCGATGTCGGCGCTGCTGGTGGTGACGAAGGCGAAGCGCCCGGCGACCCACGGCGTTGTGCTGCCGCCGATGCCGCGTTCCCACAGGCGCTGGCCGCTGTTGAGCTCGACGGCGGCGAGCTGGCCGGCCGTGCCCATCGCCAGCACGACGCCGCGATCGATCACCGGGCGGCCGCGAATGTCGCTCAGGTTGCCGAAGGCCCGCACCTCGCCGCGCGAGCCGATCATCGATTCGTTCCACACCTGGCGGCCGTTATCCAGGCGAAGGCCGACCAGCTCGCCCGACGAGAACGGCGCCACGACGAAGTCGCCGGAGCCCGCCGGGCTGTTGCCGCCGACATAGCCCGCGCTTTCCGTCAGGCCGGTGAATGACCAGAGGTCCGAGCCGTCGACGGCGGCAAGCGCGGCCAGCTTGTTGTCGATGCTGATGACAAACACGCGATCGCCGAACACCAGCGGCGCGCCGCGCACCGGCGCGCTCACCGACGAGTTCCAGATCTCCTTGCCGTCGTTGGGGTCGAGCGAGAACACCGAGGCGAAGCCCGTGGTCACGAACAGCCGGCCGCCGTAATAGGCGAGACCGCCGCCGAACTCGTCATCGTCGCGCGCCTTCTCGGGCTTGAGCGTCACCCGCCAGATCAGCTGGCCGGTATCGGCATTGAAGGCCGACACGGTGCTTTGCGCGTCCTTGGCAAAGACCTTGCCTTCGGCGACGACCGGCGGCGTGGTCAGGATGCGCGACGAGGTCGAGCCCGCGCCGACATCGGCCGTCCAGATGACCTGGGGCGAAGGGCCGACCGCCAGATTGTGCATCGCGTAGTTGGCGAAGCCGCCGGATTGCGGCCAGGAATCGTTGACCGTTGGTGCCGGCAGCACGATCTCGACATTGGCCATGTCCTTGTCGGCCTCGATTTCGCCGCGCTCGGCGAAGACCGCGGTGCGCTCGCCCGGCAGCGGCGTCTTGCTCTTGCCGAACCAGTCACTGACCGTGTCGGTGATACCGCATCCGGAAAGCGACACACTGAGCAGAAGGGCAACGACAAGGATCCGGCAATCGATCGTACGCAACGCCTTCGCCATGATCCTACTTCGCCTCCGCGGCGCCATAGAGGTTGAGCATCGCCGTGACGCGCTGCTGGGTGCCCTGCGGCAGCTGCGGATCCTTCGAGATCTCGGTCCACAGCTCGCGGGCCTGCTTGAGGTCGCCCTTGCGCGCCGCCGCCAGCGCTTGCAGCTCGCGCACGCTCAGGCGGAACGGGCGGCCGGGGGCGGCGAGCGGCTCGAGCTTGGCGATCATCTCCTCGGCCTTGGGCGTATCGACGCTCTTGAAGGCCGCGATGACGTTGGCGAGGTCGGCCAGCTCGGCGGGCGACAAGGTGGGCGTCAGCGCCGCCAGGGCCGTCACCTGGGCATCGACGGGCTCGCGCAACTGCGCGGCGATCATGGCCGCCAGCGAGCGATAGGGTTCGGGCGCGCTCGAGGCCTGCTTCTCGAACTCGGCCCGCGCGGCCGCCGGGTCCTGCGGGATCTTGGCCAGCGCCGCCGAATAGGCGGCACTCGCCGCGGCGCGCTGCGAGGCATCGTACTGGCGCCAGCCGACCAGCCCTGCCACGACCACCACCACGATCACGGCGGCGGCCACGACCCATGTGCCATACCGGCCCCACCATTCCCTGAGCTCGTCCTTGCGGACGGCTTCGTCGACCTCATGAAATGCGGCGGAATCGGACAAGGACGGCTCCCGGATTATCGCGGAATATCAACAGCTTCAGGCGCGGTTCATAGCCCCCCACCCGAACTTTGGCAAACCACGGAACGGGGGCATTTTGGGGGCGCTTTACCGTGGCCGGCGGTTCTGCAACAATTCATCCAAACGACATGATTCAAGTCGCGGCTGCATGACCAACTTGTACCGTTTCGCCGACCAAAGGGCGCGGCGCCGGATTGTCTCATTCGATCGCCGGGAACTGTCCCGGCTTCTCAGTCTTTACAGCCCGCGCGTCGCCTCGGGCGAATGGCGCGACTACGCCATCGACTTCCGGCCGGGCATGGCGATCTTCTCGATCTTCCGCCACACCGCCGAACAGCCGCTCTATGCCATCGCCAAGGTGCCGGGCGCCGCCCAAGGCGGCTATATGGTCTACAACGGCCCGCGCAAGCTCGCGCACGGCGACTCGCTCGAAGACGTGCTCAGCGTCTTCGACCGCAAGCTCCGACTTCTGCTGGGCTGAGCTACTTGTTGTTCGTCGTGATGGCGCCGATACCGGCGCCCACGGCGGCGCCCACCAGCGCCGGCGCCACGAGCGGCCAGCCGGCCAGCGCGCCCACGGCAAGGCCCGCGCCGGCGCCGATGCCACCGCCGGTCAGAGCCCGTTCGCCCATGGTATCGCCGCAGGCGGAAAGCGCCAAAGCGAGCGGGAGTACGATCACAGCACCAATCTTGGCTTTCATGACAGACCTCGAAGGGGGGATGCGGCCGGTCTTTGCCGCTCGGATTATTATTCGCAGCCACTGAAGGCTTTAATGGCGGGAGCGTCGTTGATTTGAGGTAAAAAGTCAAGAAATCGTTCTAATCAATTGAAATACATAATATTTATGAGAATATATGCACATACTGCTCAGGCTTGAAGCCGACCACGAGCTTGCCGCCGACATCGAGCACCGGCCGTTTGATCATCGAAGGCTGGCCGATCATCAGCGCAACCGCCTTCTTCCCGGTGAGGCCTTCCTTCTCCTTGTCCGGCAGCTTGCGAAAGGTCGTGCCGGCGCGGTTGAGCAGTGTTTCCCAACCGACCTTGGACGCCCAGCCTTCGAGGCGGCCGCGCTCGATGCCGGCCGTCTTGTAGTCATGGAAGTCGTAGGCGATGCCCTGCCCTTCCAGCCAGGCCCGCGCCTTTTTCATCGTGTCACAATTCTTGATGCCGTAGATCGTTATCGTCTTCGCCACGCGAGAAGCTCCCGGACCTGAGAATTCTGGCGAGGGATGTCGGCGCGCCCGCATCCCGTTCGTCCTTGGGTCAGAAACGACCTTCCGAGGAGAAAATCAATGTCTGCCGATCGCGAGCTCATGCTCACCCGCCTCATCGACGCGCCGCGCGAGAAGGTCTATCGCGCGTGGACCGACGCCTCGCTCTTGAAGCAATGGTTCGCGCCCCTGCCCTACACTACGCCGGTCGCCGAGCTCGACGTGCGGCCGGGCGGCTCGGCCTTCATCGTCATGCGCGGCCCCGACGGCAAGGACCTGCCCAATCACGGCGTCTATCTCGAAGTCGTGCCCAACCAGCGGCTGGTCTCCACCGACGCCTACACGAAGGCCTGGGAGCCGTCCGAGAAGCCGTTCATGACCCTGATCCTCACCTTCGAGGATGAAGGCGGCAAGACGCGCTACACCGCGCGCGTGCGCCATTGGACGGTGGCCGACCGCGAGGCCCACGAGAAGATGGGCTTTCACCAAGGCTGGGGCATCTGCGCCGACCAGCTCGCGGCGCTCGTCGCCAGAATCTGATCCACACCACGTCGCAAGAAAGGATACCGGCATGTCCCCGTCACCCGCACCATTCGTCTGGTATGAATTGATGACCAGCGACTCCGCCGCGGCGGAAAAATTCTACAAGGACGTCGTCGGCTGGAAGGCCCAGGACATGAGCCAGGGCGACATGAAATACACCGGCCTGCTCGCGCAGGACACGCCGGTCGCCGGCCTGATGACCTTGCCCAAGGATGCCTGCGACGCCGGCGCCAAGCCGGGCTGGACCGGCTATATCGGCGTCGACGATGTCGACGCCACCGCCGCGCGCGTGAGCAAGGCCGGCGGCAAGATCCACGCGCCGCCGACCGACATTGCCAATGTCGGCCGCTTCGCCATGGTGGCCGACCCGCAGGGCACGGCGTTCTGCCTCTTCAAGCCCACCATCGACATGCCGCGCCCGGCCGCCGATCCGAACAAACCGGGGATCGTCGGCTGGCACGAGCTTTACGCGGTCGACGGCGAGAAGGCCTTCGCCTTCTACGCCGACCTGTTCGGCTGGACCAAGGCCGAGGCGATGGATATGGGCGCGATGGGCGTCTACCAGCTCTTCGCCGCGGGCGGCGCGCCGATCGGCGGCATGATGACCAAGCCGCCGGGCGTGCCGCTGTCCTTCTGGAACTATTACTTCCAGGTCGACGGCATCGGCGCCGCCATGGAGCGCCTCAAGGCGGGCGGCGGCAGCGTGATCAACGGCCCGATGGAAGTGCCTGGCGGCAACTGGATCGTGCAAGGCCTCGACCCGCAGGGCGCGATGTTCTCGTTGGTGAGCGCTCACGCCTGAGCGTGCAACGGCGCGCGCTCCTTGCAGGCGGATACGGCGTCGTAGGACCGCGGGCCTCGAGACCAGCTGGTGGCTGGGAGGGCCACCGGTGGCTTGGGGTACCACGGGTTGGGGTGAACCCTGGTCCTCGAAGGCCCGCGGTCCGGCCGACGTCGATGGCGAAGGCAACAAGCCTTCGTCAACGCGGCACAGCCTTGACTCAAGCGGCGCGGTAGAAATACGGATCGAGCACCCGCACCTCGGTGATACGGTTCACCGGCAGACGATTCTTGACCGCGACCTTGCGGATCGCCTCGGGGGTCGGCCCGTCATAGATGCAGTAGCTCTTCCTGTTGTCGGTGCTGAAATAGGAGTGGATCCAGGTCACGCCATCGGCGGTGTTGATGTCCACCACGGTGCGGCAGACATTGGCGCCTTCCGCAGTCGCCGGGATGTTCAGTCCAGAGCGGAAGTCGCGCTCCACTACGTAACGGGGCATTTGGCCTCTCCTTTCGAAAATCGATGCCGGGGGAATCCGACGCGCCCGAAGATGGCCACGACGGACCGTCGTGCCATCGGGAGTTCTCCCTATTTTTTGCCGACCGGCTCCGCAATTTGCAGCTCGCGCAGGCCAAGCCTGGTCGCGGCCGCCACCGCCTCGCCGCGCGAGCGCACGCCGAGCTTGGCCAGCACGGCGGATACGTGATGGTCCACCGTCTTCTCGGCCACGAACAGCCGGCGGGCGATGTCGGCGTTGCGCCGCCCCTCGACCAGGAGGCCGAGGACCTTCAGCTGGCGGTTGGTCATGCCGCACGGGTTTTGCCGCGTCCGCTCCTGCGCGCCGCGCGGGATGTCGCGGACGCCGTTGGCACGGAGCTTGCGGCGGATGATGGCGGCCATGGGCAAAGCGCCCAGCCGCTCGACGATCTCCAGCGCCGTCCGCAACGGGCCTTCGGAATCGCAGTCGGCCAGCGCCATCGCCTGCTCGTAGGGACAGCCGAACGCTTCCCAGGCCGCTGCCGCGCCCTGCCAGTCGCCCGCCATCTGCAGCGCGAAGGGCCGTGCCACGTTTGCCGGCACCGCGTCGAGACGGCCGTGCCGCCACAGCCAGAACGCCAGCTCGCCCTGGATCCAGGGATCGGCGTGCTTCGAGCCGAGCTCGTAGGCCTTGGCCACCTCCGCCACGACATCCGACGCATCGGTGCCCTGCAACCAGACCGCTTCGGCGCGCGCCGCGACGACCTGCACCAGCCTTTGCATCTCGTCGGTCGGCACGGCCAGCCGATAGCCTTCGGCGAGAGGGCTCTCACCGGCAGGCGTCTCGCAGTCCGGATCGCCGCGCCTTGCGCGGATACGGCCCAGGGCGGCCAGCGCCGGGATCTTGCTGATCGGCGCCACCCGCGGATGGCGGATGACGGTTTGCGCGTCCTTCAAGGCATCGTCCCACTGGCCCAACGCCATCGCGATCTGCGCGCGGTACGCCGTCATGTAGCGGATCCACGAATCGAGATTATGCTCGTCGCAGTAGGCGATGCCGGCCTTCAAGTACTCGACCGCCGCCGAAAACTCGCGATGCCGAAACGACATGGTGCTAAGGTTGTTGAAGGCTCGCGCGGCATGTTCCTCGAATCCGCTGTTCAGCGCTGTGTCCAGCGCCCGTTCGAGATCTTCTCGTCCGGCAGGATCTTCGCCCACCAACTTGGCTGTACCGATGTTGGTGAGGGCATGCACCTCGATTTCGGTCTCGCCCAGACGGATGGCGAGCTCGAGCGCCTTGCGTCCCCACTCGAGCGATGCGACGACGTTTTCCGCCAGCATTTGGAGTTGTGAGCAGTTGCTGTAGGCCATGGCGAGCTCGCGTCCGGCCGGAAGCTGCTCAAGCACCGTCACCGCCTCGCTGGCATAACCCTCGGCCGCCACCTTGCGACCATTGAACAAAGACAACCGGGAAAGCCAGCGCAGCGCATCGCCCTCTTTGCGGCGCAAGCCGAGCGATCGCCACACGACCAGGGCCTGCTCGCGCGCGACGCTCGCATCGGCCATCTCGTCGGTCAGGTAGCATTCGTAGGACAGTTGCTCCAACAGACGCGCGCGCTCTTCGTCGGGAAACGATGCGCCCAGGGCGGCGGTATGACGAAGCGCTGTGCGCAGATGACCGGCGGCTTCGCGATGGGCGCCGAGCGCCGCTGCGCGCTCCGCCGCCACCGGTGCAAATCGCAGCACCGCGGCACTGTCGGCCGCATTGTCGGCGTGGTGGACCAGGCGGGCGATCGCGACCCTGCCCTCACGTTGCTTCAGCAGCATCGCCAGCGCGCCGGCATGGAGGTCCTGCCGCTCGGGCAGGGACATGCTGTCCTCGACGGCGCGGCGGGCGATCTCGTGGCGGAAGCCCAGCGAACAATCGCGATGGGCCACCATCCCGGCATTCAGGCATTCCTGCATCACCTCGCCGCTGGGGCCGATCATGCCGTCGATCAGCCAGCGCTCGGCGTGCCGCGGCACGATGGAAACCAGGTGCGCGACCCTGCGCGCCTCCTCGGACAGCCGCGCCAGGCGCGCAATCACCGCGTCGCGCACCGTCGACGGCACCTTTTCCTCCGAGGCGGCCAGGACCTCGGTGACGAAGAACGGATTGCCGCCGGTCACCTCGTGCAGCCCGGCCGACGACCGACCGGCCGCCGCGGCCAGCTGCCCGACCGCGCCCTCGCTCAGCGGTTGCAGCCGGATGCGGCAGAGCGATGCCGGCGGCAGGTCGCCGATGACCGAGCGCAGGGGGTGTTTGTCGTTCACCTCGTCGTCGCGATAGCTCACCACCAGCATCACGCCGAGCCCGGTCAGACGGCGGCCGAGGAACTTGATCAGGTCGAGCGTCGCCGCGTCCGCCCAGTGGGCGTCCTCGATGACCACGACGGTCGGCGCCGACAGGCGCGCAAACTGGTCAAGGGTCGCGTTGAAGATCTCGTGCCGGCCGGCCGCTGCGCAGATCGCCTTGGGAAAATCTCCACCGATCTGGCGGGAAATATCCTGTAGCGGCGCCAGGGGATGAGGCGTGAACAGCGCCTCGCAGCCGCCCCACAACACGCGCGCCGTCCTGTTCTGCGCGGCGGCAAACTCGCGAAGCAGCGACGTCTTGCCGATCCCGGCCTCGCCGGAAATCAGCGCCACGCGGCCGCCGACGCACGGGATGCGGCCGAGCACGGCGCTCAGCTCTTCGATATACGATTCACGCTCAAGCAACTGCATTCACGTCTCCCCGACATGCTGCGTCAAGAGTGCAAAGGCTTTGACGATGAAGATGATTGTTCGGAAGCGAGGGCGATCCCTACTCCTGCTCGGTCATACGCGACGACGATGGATTGCCCGCGGCGACGTGGCCGGCGCTGCGGGGCATGTTGATTATCCGATTGGCATTGAGGCTCAAGAACAAGCTTTGCATCATCCCATCACAAAGTTGTGCATGTGCCCGCAAACCGCTGTGCGATTCCACACTTTCGATGAGAGAGGCTCTGTGAGTCCGTGTCCGACGCAGTCTTTGCTGCGACGCTGTAAAGACCTGTTGGCAAACCGTCGACCGCGCTCATCGCTTTCTCCTTCTCGGAAAACTTGTAGACGCTATCGACTACCGCCGACTGGTTGTGACGATCGCACCATGGACAAGACGTGACGATTTTTCTGTGGCAATGATGTGGCCATTGCACGCGAAGGAGGCTGATTGCATTGACGGGTCAATTTGCATGAGATCGACGGCTCTTTGCGCCGTGGTGTTGCTGCTCGCGCTCATCGGGCGCGCCAGTGCCCAGGCAACCGACGGCGCGACGACGGATCCCGGGCAGCTCGTCGCGCGATGGCAGGCCGCCAACACGACCTGTCGAAGCCAGGCTTCAACGGCGATGGCAGGCGTCGGCGCGTGCGAACAGCGCGACACGCTCTCCAAGCTTTTGGCGCAGATGAACTATTGCTACGCGCCGACGGACAAGAACGGCCCGGCGACATGGGTTGCTTGTGGCGGCGTGACGGCCTCCCAGGAGCAGGCCCAGGCGCGCACGACGGCGCCGTTCCAGCGGATGGGCGGGGTCTTCGTGCTGCCGGCCGTGATCAACGGCGGCACCAAAGCCTATTTCATCGTCGATTCCGGCGCTGCGAACGTGCAGATCCCGGAAGAAGTCGCCGCGGAGATGAAGCGTGCGGGCACGCTGGCGGAGTCCGACTTCCTGGGGCAGCGGCGATTCACCTTGGCCGACGGCAGCGGGCTGCAGCAGCGGGTGTTCCGGCTGAAGAGCCTGCAGATCGGCGACCGGACGATGGAGAACGTGCTGGCCGCCGTCGGCACCCAGCACAGTCGCGCGCTGCTGGGGCAGAGCTTCCTGCGTCGACTGAGCTGGTGGAAGATCGACAACGTGAAGAACGCGATGGAATTCGAGTTCACCGGCTCATTCTAGCGCCGCCGCCCGCACCAGCGGGCGCGGCTCGTCGTGCGCCAGTCCGCGACGCCAGGCCGAGGGCGGGACGCCCACCATCTTCTTGAACGCGCGACTGAAGGCCGCCTCCGATCCATAGCCGGCTTCGGCGGCAACGGTTGCGATGTTGGTGGTGCCGCCGCTCAAGAGCTCGGAGGCGATCTGCATGCGCCATTTTGCGAGATAGTGCATCGGCGGCAGGCCCACGAGATCGGCAAAACGCTCGGCCAGCACCGAGCGCGACAGTCCGGCATCTCGAGCCAGTTCTTCGATTGTCCAGTTTCGCGCCGGGCTTCGATGGATCAGCGACAAGGCCTTGCCGACGGCCGGATCGCGCAAGCCGGCCAGCCACCCGGTCGGCGCCGGCGGCACGGCTTCGAGGTGCCGGCGCACCACCTCGATGAACATCAGCTCGCTGAGCTTGGCCAGCACGCCTTCACCGCCGGCGCGCTTGTTCGTCGATTCGCTGATCGCCACGCGGATGAACTCGCCCAGCCAGTTCGCATCGCCGTCCTGCGGGTTTCCGGCCTTGATGACGGGCGGCAGGTTGTCGAGAAGCAGGTTGAACGGCTGGGCATGGCCGGCAAGGAACCCGCAGACGAGTCGGACCGACGGCGGCCCGCCGCCGGCGCCGTAGCTCACCGAGAACGGCAGCGGGCTCGCGGCCGCTTCGTCGAAAGCGGCCGCCGTGACCGGGGCGGCGCGCATACCGGGGCGGCTCGACATGACGTGCGGATCGCCCTTGGTGAAGACCACGACTTCGCCGGCTTCGACCGCGATCGGTTCCGCGCCGATGAGGCCGGCAAAGCAGCGCCCTTCGGTGACCACATGATAGGAGATCAGGTGCTGGGCGCCCGGCAGAATCTTCGGCAGCACCATCTCGCGCGTCGGCTGCTCGGCGACCCAGGGCGCCCTGGCCGCGACGTCGAAGTACACCGCGCCCGCGAGCCGCAGCGCGCGCAATACGTCGGATAGAGCATCAGTCGCCATAAAAGCTCCGCCAGGTCGCACTCTCGAAGAAGGAATTGCCGACGCCGTGTCAAACAATGCGGACGCCCGGTCATACGCGCTGGTCGCGGCAATGCCTAGGTAACGCTCCACCGCGCGGCAACAACGTGGCGGAAACTGGATAGAGGAGAAGAAGAATGAACGTCCAAACAGCCATCCCGACCGTCGACCTGTCGACGATCAAGGGCCGCCAGCAGCTTGCCTGGGGCTCGGGCGACTACGCCGTCGTCGGCACGACGCTGCAGATCGTGGGCGAAACCCTCTGCGAGGCCGTCGACCTGCGCAGCAACCAGCGCGTCCTCGACGTCGCTGCCGGCAACGGCAATGCGACGCTGGCCGCCGCCCGCCGCTTCGCCGACGTCGTGTCGACGGACTATGTCGCAGCCCTGCTCGAAGGCGGACGCCGGCGCGCCGAAGCCGACCGCCTGCCGGTCACTTTCCAGGAAGCCGACGCGGAGGCGCTGCCCTTCGCTGATGCAAGCTTCGACGTCGTTCTGTCGACCTTCGGCGTCATGTTCACGCCCAACCAGGACAAGGCCGCCCGCGAACTGCTGCGCGTCTGCCGGCCAGGCGGAAAGATCGGCCTGGCGAACTGGACGCCGGAGAGCTTCATCGGCCAGATGTTCAGGGTTCTCGGCAAATACGTACCTCCGGTCGCCGGGGTGGCGCCGCCGTCGCTGTGGGGCACCAAGGCGCGCCTCGATGCCTTGTTCGGGTCGCAGGCGGTGGTCGCGGCGGAAAGCCGGAACTTTGTCTTCCGCTACAAGTCGCCCGCCCATTGGCTGGAAATTTTCCGCGACTATTACGGCCCGGTGCTGAAGGCCTTTGCCGCGCTCAGTCCCGAGGCGCGCCAGGCGCTCGAGAAGGATCTCTACAGCCTGCTCGACGAGAACAATGTCGCCAAGGACGGCACGCTGGTCCTGCCCAGCGAGTATCTCGAAGCGGTCATCAGCAAAAAGGGCTGAGCTGCCGGGGCGCGCCACCGCGGCAGTGGCGCGCCTTCGGCGGTGATCGGCGTCCGGCCGTCCCGCCGGCGCTGGATCGCCCCTCCCTGCTGATCTACCATCGGATCCGCGCGTCGTTCCGCATCGCCCGGCACGTTCGCAGGGAGTCCGTCGATGAAGACTGTCGTCGTGACCGGCGCGTCCACCGGCATCGGTTGGGGCTGCGTAAAAGTCCTGATCGCGAGCGGATCACGGGTTTTCGGCAGTGTGCGTAGACAGGCCGATGCCGATCGTCTGTCGCAGGAGTTCGGCCCGACCTTCACGCCGCTCCTCTTCGACGTGACGGACGAAGCGGCGGTAGCCGCGGCCGCCAAGCAGGTAGAAGCAGCGCTCGGCGGCGAGACCTTGTCCGGGCTCGTCAACAATGCCGGCATTGCCGTGCCGGGACCGCTGCTCTATCTCAAGACCGACGACTTCGAACATCAGCTCACGGTCAACGTCACCGCCCAGTTGATCGTGACACAGGCCTTCGCGCCGCTGCTCGGCGTCGACCGCTCGCGCCAGGGTGCCCCCGGGCGCATCGTGATGATCTCTTCGGTCGGCGGAAAGAACGCGATGCCGTTCCTCGGCGCCTACAGCGCGTCGAAATTCGCGCTCGAAGGGATGTCCGAATCGCTGCGCCGCGAGCTCATGCCGTTCGGCATCGACGTGATCATCGTCGCCCCCGGCGCCGTGGCGACACCGATCTGGGACAAGGCGGATGCCCTGGATCTGGCGCCCTTCGCCGACACGCCCTATGCGCCGGCGCTGAAGAAGCTGAAGGCCTTCATGATCGCCAATGGCCGCAAAGGCCTGCCCGTGGAGAAGCTGGGCGAAACGGTCAAGGCTGCCCTTACCCTGTCGAACCCGAAGACCCGCTATACAGTGGCGCCCAATCCGGTCCAGAACCTGATGGCCACCACGTTGCCGAAGCGCTTCGTGGACAATCTCATCGCGCGCCAGCTGGGACTGAAGTAGCGTTGCGCGATCGACACCAGGAGCAGAGCGATGGAGAGAGTGCACGAGAATGTGGTCGAGGCCCAGTTCGGGCCGCGCGCCAAGGCCTATGTCGAAAGCGCCGTTCACGCTCAGGGCGCCGACCTCGACGCGCTGGAAGCGATCGTGCGCGAACTGCGCCCCGCGCACGCGCTCGATCTCGGCACCGGCGGCGGTCACGTCTCCTATCTGATGGCGCGCCATGCCGGCACCGTCACGGCATCGGATCTATCGCGCGACATGCTCGATGCCGTGGCCGCCGCGGCGCGCGAGCGAGGTCTTGCCAATATCGAGACGGTCCAGGCGCCGGCCGAGCACTTGCCGTTCGACGACGGCTGCTTCGATTTCCTGGCCTGCCGGTTTTCGGCCCATCATTGGCGCGACTTCCAAGGCGGCCTCGGCGAGGCGCGCCGGGTGCTGAAACCCGGCGCGCGCGCCGTCTTCATCGACGTCCATTCGGCCGGCCCTGCCCTGTTCGACACCCATCTCCAGGCCGTCGAACTGCTGCGCGACACCTCGCATGTCCGCGACTACACGGCCTCGCAATGGACCGCCGCCCTCGCCCATGCGGGCTTCGCGCTGGCCGGCTGCCGGACATGGCGGCTGCGCATGGACTTTCCCGTCTGGACGGCCCGCATGCGCACACCCGACGAGAACATCCGGGCGATCCGGGCACTGCAGACCGCCGCCTCGTCGGAGACAAGGGCGCATTTCGCGATCGAAGCCGACGGCTCGTTCCTGCTCGATATCCTGATGGTCGAGACGACAGCCGACTGAACCCGCGTCGATACGGCCTTCAGCCGGCAAGCCGCGGGCGGATGATTCGCGCGAAGGCCTCGACCTCGGCTTCCGGCATGGTGTAGCCGCCGGCAAGATCGTGCGCCGGAAACAGGAAGACATCCTCGACGCCGGCCTCCTCGCGCGCCTGCAGCAGCCGCTCTGCACAGCGTTCCGGCGAGCCGAACAGGCCGAACGCATCGGCAATCCGTCGCGCCTGGTCCTCCGGGATGGCGGCCGGGTCGTGCGATTCGGCGATGTCGAAACCGGCTTCCCCCAGCCAGCGCAGATTCGCGACGCTCGGATAAGCGAGGAAGGGCTGGCCGGGCGCGACCCAGCTCCTGACCCAGCGCGCGCCCACCTCGGCATCGGAGCCGAGACCGAGCGTGACCACGAACGTCACCGGAAACCCCGCCAGGGAGCGGCCGGCCCGCCTCGCCCCTTCCTCGAGGTGGCGCAAGGCCGCGCGGATCGCTGCCGGATGCAGGCCGACCATGAGAAAGGCGCCATCGGCCACTTCGCCGGCGAGTTCGATCATGCGCGGACCGGCCGCCAGCAGATACACCGGCGTCGGCGGCGCACTTCGGTTCCTGAGGCGGGTCGACGTCGGACCGAACCCGACTTCTTCCCCGGCCAGAAGCCGGCGGAGATCGACGATCGCGTCGCGCATGAAAGCCACCCCGGCGCGCGGCTTGCCGACGCTGCGCGTCGAGATGAAGCCGGGCGCCACGGTGAGGCAGGTGCGGCCAGGCGCTATTTCTTCCAAGCTGTGCGCGAGCGAGGCCAGAACCAGCGGATGGCGAACCATGGGACTCGAGGTGGCAGGAAACAGTCTTATCCGCTGCGTCGCCCGAGCCGCCAGCGCCAAGGCCAGGTAGGCATCCCGGCCGCTGGACGGATGGTCGTGGACGCCGACCCCGTCGAAGCCCGCGTCTTCGCAGCGGACGACGAAATCGGCAATGTCGGGCAAGGGCCGCCCGACCGGCACCCGCAGAGCCACGCGAAGCCGGGTCATCCGCTCAGCTCTTTCCGTCCGACCTTCATGCCGCCTCTCGATGACGAGTCAGGCCTTGTCGAGGTCCCATTCCTCGGCCGAGGCGCCCGCCAGCGACTGCATCAACCCCTCGTCCGCAGCCAGCACGGCGGCCGGCCCGTGATGCACCACGATGCCATGATCGAGCACGTAGGCGGTATCGGCAATGTCGAGCGCCATGCGCACGTTCTGTTCCACGATGAGGACCGTCATGCCCTCCTGCTTCATGGTGGTGACGATGCGGAACACGTCCTTGACGATCAGCGGCGCCAGCCCCTGCGAGGGCTCGTCCAGGATCAGCACCTTCGGGTTCAGCAGCAAGGCGCGGGCGATCGACAGCATCTCCTGCTCACCGCCCGACAATTGCCGGCCACGATTCATCTTGCGCTCCTCCAGCCGCGGGAACAGCGCGTAGATACGCGGGATATCGAAGGGTCCCGCGACGCCCTGCGGCACCTTCAGATTGTCCTCGACGGTGAGGTTGGCGAAGACACGCCGCCCTTCCGGCACGTAGCCGACCCTCAGCCGCGACACCTGATAGGGCGCGAGCTTCGCCGCTTCGGTGCCGAACACCTGGATGGAGCCGGACCGGGCCGGCGTCAGCCCCATGATGCTGCGCATCATCGTGGTCTTGCCGGCGCCGTTGCGGCCCAGCAACGTCGTGATGCTGCCCTCCTCGGCGACCAGGGAAACGTCATGCAGGATATGGCTCTTGCCGTAGAAGGTGTTGAGCCGGCTGACCTCGATGGCGTTCATTCGGCTTTTCCCAGGTAGGCGTTCTGGACGTGCTCGTTGGCGCCGATTTCCTCCGGCGTGCCTTCGGCCAGCAGCCGGCCCTCGGCCAGGACCGAGATGTGGTCGGCCAGGTGGAAAACCACACGCATGTCATGCTCGATCAGGACGATCGTGTATTTCGAATCACGATGCAGGCGGCGGATCAGGCCGGTGATCTGGTAGGTCTCCTCGTCGCCCATGCCGGCCGTCGGCTCATCGAGCAGCAGCAGGCTGGGCTTGAGCGCCAGCGCCATGGCGATCTCCGTCGCCCGCTGGTCGCCGTGCGACAGCTCGCCGACCAGACGATCGGCCTTGGAGGTCAGGTTGGCCAGCCCCATCACTTCGTCGGACGCGGCGGCGACGCGCTGCTTGTCGGCGCCCGTCAGCCAGGCGCGCAGGCTGAAGCCCAGACCCGTTTCCACCGCGATCCGGGTGTTTTCCCGCACCGTCAGTTCCGGGAAGATCTCGGTGATCTGGAAGGTGCGGCCCATGCCCATCTTGACCCTGCCGGCGGCCGGGACGCCGTTGATGTTCCGGCCATCCAGCAGGATGTCACCCGACGAGGGCGGGAAAAACCCGGTGATCAGGTTGAAGAACGTGGTCTTGCCGGCGCCGTTCGGCCCGATGATCGCGCGCAGCTCGCCGCTCTCGACGCGCATCGACACGTCGGACACGGCCCGCAGGTTGCCGAAGTTCTTGGAGGCGTTGTGCACCTCGAGCTTGGGTGCCGTCGTGCTCACGCTTCGGCCTTCCTCTTCAGCATGCCCATCAGGCCACGCGGAAAGAACAGCACGACGAGGACGAATGTCATGCCGACGAAGAACATCCAATTGGTGGTCATCGACGAGACGTAATCCTGCAGCATCACGAACAGCACGGCGCCGACCAGCGGTCCCCAGAAGGTGCGCATGCCGCCCATGACCGTGATCATCACGATATTGCCGGACATGATGTAGTTCAGGCCCAGCGGATCGGCGAAGTTGTTGAGCAGCGCATAAAGGCTGCCGGCCAAAGCGGTGAAGAAGCACGAGATGGAGAAGGACAGCCAGATGTGCCGTTCCACCGGCAGGCCGAGAAAGCGGGCGCGGCGCTCGTTCTCGCGGATCGCCAGCAGGGTTCGTCCGAAGGGCGACCCCAGGACCAGCGCCTGCAGGCCGACGGCCAGGCCGAAGACCAGCAGGATGAAGAAATAGAACAGGGTTCCGTTGTTGGCGATGTCGAGCGTAGCGAAGCCGAGATCGATCGGCGCGCGCGCGAAGCCGCGCAACCCGTCATAGCCGCCGGTAAGATCGTCCCACTTGTAGGCGATGTAGAAACACACCTGCCCGAAGGCGATGGTCACCATGGCGAAATAGACCCCGCGGCGACGGACCAACAGCAGGCCGAACAAGGTGCCGGCGATGCCGCCCAAGAGCGTGCCCGCCAACATGGCCAGGGGGGTGGAGGCCGCCACGAATTTCAGGCACAGGCCCGCGCCGTAGGCGCCCAGCCCGAAATAGGCGGCATGGCCGAAGCTCATCACGCCGGTGAAACCCAGCAGCATGTTGAAGCTCATCGCGGCGAGCGCGAAGACCAGCACGCGGCCCGCCATCGCCGTGTAGCCGCCCAACAGGGGCAGCCACAACGGCACCGTCAGGAGGAGCGCCCAGATGATGAGAAGCTGGCGCCACGGCCGCGCGGCCGGCGATGGCGCGGTCGCCAGGGGCGTGCTCATGTCAGCATCCCCTCCTCGCCGAGAAGTCCGCGCGGGCGGATCAGCAGGACCAGCGCCATGATGATGTAGATCACCGCTTCGGCCCCGGCGGGGTAGACGACCGTGGTCAGCGCCGAGGCGACGCCGATCAGCAGGCCGCCCAGCAGCGTGCCGGTCAGGCTGCCGACGCCGCCGACGATGATGGCGATGAAGCTCGGCATGATCAGGTCGTCACCCATGTTGGGGTTGAGCCCGATCTGGCCGGCGGCCAACACGCCCGCGAGGCCCGCGAGGAAGCTGCCGACGGCGAAGTTGTAGGACCGCAGCGCCGCGACGTTGACGCCCAGCGCCGACACCGTGTCGAGGTCGAGCGTTCCCGCCCGGATGCGCATGCCGACCCGCGTGTAGCGCAGGAAGGCGAACAAGCCGGCGACCGCAACGATGACGACGACGACCATGAACACCCGGTACCAGGTGATGAAGAACAAATCGGCCGTGATCGGCAGCGACAGGATATCGGGAATTCCCAGAGGCAGCGGACTCGGCCCCCAGATGAAGCGGCAGGCGTCCTGCAGGATGAAGCCGAGACCGAACGTCAGCAGCAGGCTGTAGATATGGTTGCGGGCATAGACATGCCGGATCAGCAGCTTCTCGATGATGTAGCCGAAGATCGCGGTCAGGAAGGGCGATACCAGCAGCGCGCCCCAGAAGCCGAGATAGGGCGTGAGCGTGAAGGCGAGATAGCCGCCGATGGCGAGGAAGTTGCCGTGCGCGAAATTCACCACGTTGCTGAGATTGATAATCAGCGAGAGGCCAAGCGCCATAAGCACGTAAAAAGCACCAACGATCAACCCGTTGGTGAGGTTGAACAAGACGAGTTGCAGCATGTGCCAGACCGGGAACTGGAGGACGAAGAATTACGCCGCGCGGTCGTCCCGCGCGGCGTATCGCCTGGGGCCTACGAGGGCCAGGTGATCTTGCAGCCCGTTGATTCGACGGATCCGGCGGCTTGCTCGCCCGTGACCGTCGACTCGATCTTAAAAAGATCGTCGGGACCGCCGGGGCCCGGCGGATGCACCTGACCGACGAAGATGTCGCTCATGAGCTGATGATCGCCGGCGCGATACTTTATCTTGCCCGGCATCAGCGCCACCTCCGGCGGAAGCTCCAGATCGGAGAGCGCATGCGCCATCTTCACCGCGTCGAGCGATTTCGCGGTTTCCGCCGCCAGGCGCGCGGCGTGCAGCGAGACATAGGACATCCAGTGCCGCGCCGTCGGCTTTTTGCCGCCAATCGCCGGGGAAATCGCATCGACGAACTGCTTCACCAACGGCACGTCCGGCTGGTTCCAGTACCATTCCATGCACCACCAGCCGGCCTGGGCTTCCTTCGGCACGGAGCGCACCGACTCGATCTCGAAGAGCGCGCCACCCAGCGCCATGTCCTTGTTCATGCCGAACTGCACGAATTGCTTCATGCAGTTGATCTGCGCCGAACCGCCCATGTTGTTCAGCAGCACGTCCGGCTTGTAGGCCTTGGCCTTGATCAGCGTTGCCGAGAAGTCGGAGCTGGCGATCGGCAGCATGTCGCCCTGCCAGGTGCCGCCCAGCGCGGTCAGGTTCTTGACGAAGTTGGCCTGCAGCGTCTGCCCGTAGGCATAGTCGGGCGTGATGAAGAACCACTTCTTGCCGAAGCGCTTCACCAGCTCGCCGGTGACCGCGGCGGCGTCCATCGCGGTGGTATTGCAGGTGCGGAAGGTGTTCCACTTGCAATCCTTGCCGGTGATCGGGTCGGTGTGTCCGCCGGGGACGATGTGGAACACCTTCTTGTCGCTGGTCACGCCCATGATGGCGTAGGCGATGCCGGAGTTGACGTCGCCCATGATGATGTCGACGTTGTCGCGCTCGATCAGTTTGTGGGCCTTTTGCACGCCGGTGCCGGTGTCGTTGGCGCTGTCCTCGACCAGAAGCTCGACGGGCCGCCCGAGAATGCCGCCCTTCTTGTTCATCTGCTCGACCGTCCACTTCGCGCCTTCGACTTCGCTGACCGCCAGGGCGGACAGGCTGCCGGTGATCGGATCGATGAAGCCGATTTTGACGGGGGTCTCGCCGCGAGCCTTGATAATGAAGGGGCTGGTAAGCTGCAGGCCGCCCAATGCCGCAGTCGCGGTCAGGAACTTGCGGCGCGGCGTGGTTAGCCTGATCTTGTCACTCATTGAATGCTTTCCTCCTGGCTTGCAGGTCCCGCATCGCTTGTGTGCGCAGCGTCCCACCGGCTAAACGATAAAGATTGCAGCGCGGCATACAATCCCTGCCCGGCCGAATTGCTTCGGGGGTGATGCTTTGCCGCGGACGATGGGTTTCGGAAAAGCTATGGAGCGCTCAAACCCGCTTGCGCGGATTATCCAATTAGTTGATGTGGTTTTACGGCCCGAGGGCCATCAGGGATGAGGTGAGAATCATGGCCAATGACAATATGCGGACGCAGATCTCCAGCAAGGGCGGCTTCATCGCAGCTCTTGACCAGAGCGGCGGGTCGACACCCGGCGCGCTTCGCCTCTACGGCATTCCGGACAGCGCCTACAGCGGCGATGCCGAGATGTTCCGGCTTATGCACGAGATGCGCGTGCGCATCATGACGGCGCCCGCCTTCACCGGCGCCAGGATCGTCGCGGCCATCCTGTTCGAAGCCACGATGGACGGCGCGGTGCGCGGGAAACCGGTCGCCGCTTTCCTGTGGGAGGATCGCGGCGTCGTGCCCTTCCTGAAGGTCGACAAGGGTCTCGAGGCCGAGAAGGACGGCGTCAGCCTGATGAAGCCGATGCCGGGGCTCGATCCTCTGCTCGCCCGCGCCGTCAAGCTCGGCATCTTCGGTACCAAGATGCGCTCGGTCATCAACCTGCCCTCGAAAGCAGGCATCGCGGCGATCGCCGCCCAGCAATTCGAGGTTGGCGCGCAGATCGCCGCGCACGGGCTGATGCCGATTCTCGAGCCGGAAATCTCGATCAAGAGTCCCGACAAGGCCGGCGCCGAAACCCTTCTCCGCGCCGAACTGATCAAGGGACTCGACGCCCTGCCGGCGGACAGGCAGGTGATGCTCAAGCTCACCCTGCCCGAGGTCCCGGATTTCTATTCGTCGCTGATCAACCACAAGAGAGTGGCGCGGGTCGTGGCCCTGTCGGGCGGCTACACGCGGGCCGATGCCTGCCAGCGCCTCGCCCGCAACCACGGCATGATCGCGAGCTTTTCGCGCGCCCTGACCGAAGGCCTCAACCGTTCGATGAGCGACGCCGAGTTCGACGCGGCGCTGGCAAGTTCCATCGACGAGATCTACCGGGCCTCGACGGTCAAGGTCTGAGGCCGGGCGGAAAGCCGCCGCGGGAGGGCGATATGTCGAAATGGCAGTACACCAAGGGGCTGCACGATCTCGGCACCGGCTGTTTTGCGTACCTGCAACCCGACGGCAGTTGGGGGTGGAGCAACGCCGGCCTGATCGTCGATGGCGACCAGACGCTGCTGGTCGACACGCTGTTCGACCTTGCGTTGACCGGCGAGATGCTGGGCCAGATGCGGACTTCGGTGCCGGCAGCGAAGTCGATCGGCCGCCTGGTCAACACCCATGCCAACGGCGACCACACCTTCGGCAACCAGCTTCTAGCGGGCGCCGAGATCATCGCCTCGCGCGCCTGCGCCGAGGAGATGAAGGAGCGGCCGGCCGAGGAGCTGGCGGCCATGCAGCGCAACTGGCGCCAGCTCGGCGAAGCCGGCGCCTTCCTCCATGAAGTGATGGGCAGCAAGTTCAAATGGGACCACGTCAAGAACACGCCGCCGACGCGGGTCTTCGAGGACGAGCTGAAGCTCAAAGTCGGCGACAAGGAGGTGCTGCTCAAGAATGTCGGGCCGGCGCATACGCGGGGCGACGTCCTGGTGCACGTGCCGCAGGACCGCACCGTCTTCACCGGCGACATCCTGTTCGTCGAGGGCCACCCCGTGCTGTGGGCCGGCCCGGTCGACAACTGGGTGGCCGCCTGCGACCGCATCCTCGCCTGGGACGTCGAGACCGTGGTGCCGGGCCACGGCCCCATCACCGACAAGCGCGGCGTGCAGGCGATGAAGGACTACCTCCTCTACGTCAAGCAAGAGGCGCGCAAGCGCTTCGATGCCGGCATGCCGGTCGCGGCCGCCGCGCGCGACATCGCGCTCGACCGCTTCGCCGGCTGGGGCGATCCCGAGCGCATCGTGGTCAACGTCGCCTCGCTCTACCGCGAGTTCGGGGCAACGGAGCCGCTCAACGTTCTGCAGCTGTTTGGCGAGATGGGTCGTTTTCACGCCGAGCTGAAAGCCAGGGCGGCCTCACACGGTCGCGGCCATCAGCACGCGCATTGAGTCCGATGGCGACCAAATTCCTCGTCGATGGCCCGGCCCGGGCGGAATGCACGATCCTGCTGGCGCACGGCGCCGGCGGCCCGATGGATACCCCGACGATGACGGCTGCCGCGAAGGCGTTGGCGGAAGTGGGCTTCCGCGTCGCGCGCTTCGAATTCGAGTACATGGCCGCCCGCCGCCACTCGGTCGTCCGCAAGCCCCCACCCCGCGCCGAAAAGCTCGGTCCGGAATACCTCGCCGCGATCGACGCGCTCAAAGCCAAAGGCCCGCTGATCATCGGCGGTAAGTCGATGGGCGGGCGGATCGCCAGCATGATCGCCGACGATCTTCATGCCGCCGGCCGCATCGCCGGCCTGTTGTGCCTCGGCTATCCCTTCCACCCGCCCGGCAGGCCCGAGCAGCTGCGAACCGCTCATCTTGTGAAGCTGAAGACACCGGCTCTCATCGTGCAGGGAACGCGCGACCCCTTCGGCAGCCGCGCGGAGGTTTCGACTTACGCGCTGTCTAAAACCATAAAAATCCTCTGGCTGGAGGATGGCGATCACGACCTGAAGCCGCGCAAGAGCATATCGGGCTTTTCGGCGGCCGATCATCTCGAGACTGCCGCGCGGGCTGCCGCTGCCTGGGCGGGGAGAATCGCAGCATAGGCTCGACCCTTCGGGTTCGTCGTCGGCGATCGTCAGAAGGCCTCCACGACGCGGGCAACGCTTGGAGCGCCAACGGGAAATTCGACCCTCAGGATCAAATGGAAGACCGTCGGATCCCAGGGATCCGGGTAGGTGCCGTTGGTAGGCGTCAGAAAGACGCGCAGTCAAAATTTTACAACGTTCCTCACGCCCGCCCGATCGTCCATCACCGATTGTTCTACTATTGAGATATGCAAGTCTGGCGCGTAGAGTATCGAGACTCGCAATCACGCAGCGATTCGTTCGGGACGATGCGATCTCAAGGGGGGCGGACCATGGCCAAATTACTGTTCGATCACTTTGTCGTTCTCATGCTTGAGAACCGGTCCTTCGACCATTTGTTCGGCTATCTCGGCATCGGCGACGGGCTGAAGGGCGGCGCGATCAACTATCTGAAGCCCGGCGACAAGACCAGCCCGGCATTCTCCTCGCGCGAGGGCGGCGACTACACCGCGATCGGCCAAGGACCCTCGCACAGCCTCAAGGAAACCAACATGCAGCTGTTCGGCGTCACCAAGCCGACGCCTGCCGTCGCCGCCCAAACGCCGCCGCTCAACGGCTTCGTCGCGTCGTTCCGCACGGCGCTGCAGTACGACCTCAAGCGCGCGCCCACGAACAGCGAATTGCAGCAGGCGATGAACTGCTTCGATCCAGTGCAGCTCCCGGTGCTGTCGACCTTGGCGAAGAACTTCGTGCTGTGCGACCGCTGGTTCGCCGACGTGCCGGGCCCGACCATGCCCAATCGCGCCTTCATGCATGCGGCCACGTCGCAGGGCTACACCTACAACGCCAACTGGAAGCCGGACTTCACCTGCAAGACGCTGTACGACCGCATCAATGCCAAGCCGAACCTGTCGTGGCGCAGCTACTATCATGACCAGGACGACATCGTCGAGCTCTACCCCTACCTCAAGAAGGATGCGACCAACCACGTGCTGTTCGGCGCCAACTTCGTGGGCGACGTCGCCGGCGACAGCCTGCCGACCTACTCCTTCATCACGCCGGCATTTCTCGGATCGGCGCAGCAACCGGTGAACAGCATGCACGCCCCCGCCGATGTGCGACCGGCCGAGAAGCTGGTGGCCGACGTCTACGGCGCCCTGCGCGCGAACCCCGATGTCTGGAAGAAGACGTTGCTCATCGTCCTGTTCGACGAGCACGGCGGCTACTACGACCACGTGCCGCCGCCCGCGACGGTGTCGCCGGACGGCATCGCCGGACGCACCGACCAGAGCTTCCTGGTGCCCTTCGACTTCAAGCGGCTGGGCCTCCGGGTGCCCGCGATCCTGGTCTCGCCCTGGTTCGAGCCGGCCGTCGACTCGACCGTCTACAGCCATTCGACGATCGTCGGCTCGGTCATCGAAGCCCTGAATTTGCCCGGCGGCTTCCTGACCCAGCGTGACGCCAAGGCCAACAAGCTCACCAAGCAGTACCTGGTCGACAACGGCAAGCACAGCTGGCGGACGACGACGCCCGACCTTTCCGTGCCGCCGCAGCCCGACAATCTGGATGCGATGCAGCGCGAGCTTCTCAACGGATCGGTCAATCTCGATCCCCATCCCAGCCAACGCAACACGCTGCGCACCAAGGACATCCAGGACCCGGCGCAGGCCACGGCGTTCATGCGCACGCAGATTTCCAAGCACCTCGAGCACTATTTCGCCTCGAAGGGCAAACCGGCCTTGGCGGCCAAGCTCTCGACCGAAGATCAGTTCCCGTCGATAACGATCAGCCCGTCGCGCATTTCGGAGCTGGCGAAGTCCCCGAAGCGGCGCGCCCAGGGACGGCGACCGTAAAGAACCATCGACCCCTCGTGGCGCGCCCGGCAATGCGTGCGGGTCGCGACGGAACGCGGCTGGGTCGTGCTGGCATCCGACACCAGTCACTACTACGAGCATATGGAGACCGGCCGGGTCTTCCCGACGGCGTTCCATGTCGGCGAGATGGTCGAAGGCTACGATAGGCTGCGCGCCTTGGCCGAATCGCCGCAGCACATCATTCCAGGCCACGATCCCCTGGTGATGGCGCGCTATCCGGCGCCCTCGAAGGCGCTCGAGGGCATGGTCGCCAGGCACGATGTGCCGCCGGTCGCGTAGCCGACGATCGCCGACGCCATCGGCGGCCTACGTCATCGGCGGGCAGGTCCGCCGCTCGTCGCCGGGAATCGCGATCGGGGTCGCCTTCATCTGCTCGAAATCGAGCTTGTGCCAGTCGGCCACCATTTTCTTGACCTGATCGAGCTGGGCCGTCGTCAGCTTCGGCTCGATCGCGCCGCGGACCTGCGAATTGTCGTATTCGCGATCGCGCGCCCCGAGACGGAACCAGAAATCCGCCTGGATCAGGTCGGGCTCGATGACATTGCCGCGACTGTCAGAATTGCGGCGGCTGCGCATCAGGGCGAGTTCGTAGTGCGCCAGCGAATCGCCCATCAGGGCCGCGCGCATACGCCAGCAATAGCTCTGCACGATATCGCGCTTGAAAGTCTGCTCGGGGATCCGCCCGGTCTCCAGGAGCTTGCGCATGTCCATCAGCGGCTCGTTCTCCCACAGGCCGGCCAGCGTCGCCATCGCCCGGACGTTGCCGTGGCCGGCGGCGATCCCATACCACTTCATGCCTTCTTCATGGTCCGCCGCCAGCCCATTGGTGCCGATGAGGTAGAGATCGGCGATCTGGTATTCTATGTCGCCGCCCTTGCCCCGCCCGGCGGCCTTGAGCAGCAGCGCGATGCCGGCCTTCGGGTCCTGCGCCGTGCCGCGGCCGCGGATCATCATCGGCGCCAGCACCCGCATCGACTCGATGTCGCCCGAGTCCGCCTGCCTCTTCAGGATCGTCGCGGCCTTGGTCTCGTCGATCTCGATGTTCTCGCCGTTCTGCAGCTTGTTCTCGACGTAGCTCACGGCCAGCGGTGCGCCGGCCTCCGCCGCTTTCACGACCCATGCCATGCCGGCCATGCGATCCGTCGGCACGCCCGAACCATTGATCAGGTTCAAGCCGAGCAGGAACTGGTTGTCGCGCTGGCCGGCGATGGCGCGCTTCAGCGTGTCGTAATTCACGGCGCTGAGCGGACACAGCGACTGCAGCACGCATATGTACTTCAAGTTGCCGAGCGTCTTTTCCGCGTCGGCCGGCCCCAGGCCGGAATCGGCCCGCGCCGCGCCGGCCGAAGCAAGCAAGGCGGCAACCGCCATATGCAAGATGCGCGTGAGCTTGCCCGACATGAGTTCCCCGCTGAACCTGCCGATGGCATAAATCGTAGCATCTCGCGCGCAGACCGTCACGGCAAGCGGATGGTCTCGCCGACGTTGCCGCACAACGCGAAAGGATCACGACCATGGGCAAGCTGAGCGGCAAGGTGGCGCTCGTCACCGGCGGGGCGAGCGGGATCGGGCGGGCGATCGTGGGCGCGCTGGCGGCTGAAGGCGCCGATATCGGCATCGTCGATCGCAACGCCGCCGGCGCCCGGACGGCGGCCGAGGAGACGGCCCGGCTGGGCGTGCGCGCCCTCGCCGCCCCTGCCGACGTCGGCGACGAGGTCGAGATGGCCGGGGCCTTCGGCGCCGTCACGGCCGCGCTGGGCGATGTCGACATCCTGTGCAACAACGCCGGCATAGACACGATCAGCTTCCTCGACGACATGCCGATCGCCCTGTGGGACGAGATGATGCGGGTCAATCTGCGCAGCGTGTTCCTCGGCACCCGCCTGGTCCTGCCGGCCATGCGGCGCAAGAAGTGGGGACGCATCATCAACACCGCCTCCCAGCTGGGCCACAAGGGCGCGCCGCAGATGGTCCATTATTGCGCCGCCAAGGCGGGCGTCATCGGCTTTACCCGGGCGCTCGCCTACGAGGTCGCGCGCGACGGCATCACGGTGAACGCGATCTGTCCCGGCCCGATCGACACGCCGCTGGCGCAAGCCATCCCGCAGGCCTGGCGCGACGCCAAGCGGGCCGAGCTGGCGATCGGCCGGTTCGGCAATGTCGAGGAGGTCGCCCCGACCGTCGTCCTGCTCGCCTCGGACGCGGGCTCGTACTATGTCGGTGCCACCCTGAACATGAACGGCGGCGACTACATGATCTGAGCGCGCCAGGAAGTCGCCGCAGAACGCGCGGACAGGAGAACGGGATGACGAGCTACGACGCGATCATCATCGGGACCGGACAGGCCGGACCGTCGCTCGCGCGGCGGCTGGCGGGCGCGGGCATGAAAGTCGCGATCGTCGAGCGCGATCGCTTTGGCGGCACCTGCGTCAACACCGGATGCACGCCCACCAAGACCCTGGTCGCCAGCGCCTACGCCGTGCACATGGCGCGGCGCGGCGCCGACTACGGGTTCAGTACCGGTGGTGCGGTTACAGTCGACATGAAGCGCGTCAAGGCGCGCAAGGACGACGTCGTCGGTTTGTCCAACCGCGGCGTCGAGCGCTCGATGACGACCCTCGAGAACGGCCGCGTCTACCGCGGCCACGCACGCTTCGCCTCGCCGCGCGAGGTCGCGGTCGGCACGGAAATCCTGAGTGCCGACCGGATCTTCATCAATGTCGGCGGCCGCGCCGCGGTGCCCGAGATCGCCGGCCTGGACCGCGTCAACTATCTCACCAACAGCTCGATGGTGGACCTCGATTTCCTGCCGCGGCATCTGCTGGTGGTGGGCGGCAGTTACATCGGACTCGAGTTCGGCCAGATGTATCGCCGCTTCGGCAGCGACGTCACGATCGCGGAGATGGGACCGCGCCTCATCGCGCGCGAGGACGAGGATGTTTCGCAGGCGGTTGGGGCGTTCCTCGCCCGCGAGGGCGTCGATCTCCGCCTGAACGCGAAATGCATCAGCGTCTCGCAACGGGACGGCGAGATCGTCATGGGGCTCGATTGCGAGCAGGGGCCTCCCGAGGTCAGAGGGTCCCACCTGCTCGTGGCGACGGGACGGCGACCCAACACGGACGATCTGGGACTCGACCGCGCCGGGATAAGGCGGGATGCGCGCGGTTACATCGAGGTCGATGACGAGCTCAGGACCAATGTGCCCGGCATCTGGGCGCTGGGCGATTGCAACGGGCGTGGCGCCTTCACCCATACGTCCTACAACGACTACGAGATCGTGGCGGCTAATCTCGTCGACGGCGATCGGCGGCGCGTCAGCGATCGCATCGTCGCCTATGCGCTCTATACCGACCCGCCTCTCGGCCGGGCTGGGATGACGGAGGCGGAGGTCCGACGGAGCGGCCGTCCAGCGCTTGTCGGCAAGATCGCCATGGAGGATGTCTCGCGCGCCTTCGAGAAGGGCGAGACCGTCGGTTTCATGAAGGTGCTCGTCGACGCGGAGACGAAGCAGATCCTCGGTGCGTCGTTCCTGGGCACGAGCGGTGACGAAGCGATCCATTGCGTGCTCGACACCATGTACGCCAAGGCGCCCTACACGGTCTTGCAGCGCGCCGTGCATATCCATCCCACGGTCGCCGAGTTCATTCCGACGATCCTCGGCGATCTCGCACCGCTGGCCAATCAAGGCACCTAGACCGGCCGCCTGCCCGATCATTCAACCGACTGGTTGACAATTCAGGGCCACGTGCTTATATTCAACCACATGGTTGAATTACAGGCACCTCAGCTGGATTCGGTCTTTCATGCCTTGGGCGACGCCACGCGCCGGCAAATGCTGCGCGACCTCAGCCGCGGCGAGCGAACGGTCGGCCAGCTGGCGCAGCCTTTCGCAATCTCGCTGGCGGCCGCCTCGAAGCACATCAAGGCGCTGGAGAGCGCCGGACTGATCCGTCGCGAGGTGCGCGGCCGCACCCATCTCTGCCGCCTCGACCCCGGCCCGCTCGCCAGCGCCCACCAGTGGCTGGGCTTCTACGAGCGCTTCTGGACCGACCGTCTGGATGTGCTCGAACGGCTCCTCCGCGACGAGGACGCCGCCAAATCCCCGACCCGCAAAGGAGACGACCGATGACCGACCTCGCGACCCGGGACGCCTACGGCGTGCTGACCGAGCCCACCACCTTGAAGCTCCAGCGGCTGATGCCCGGCCCCATCGAGCGTATCTGGGCGTATCTCACGGAGAGCGAGCTGCGCCGCAAATGGCTGGCGGCGGGCCAGATGGAGATGAAGGTCGGCGCATCCTTCGAGCTGGTCTGGCGCAACGACGAGCTGACCAACCCGCCCGGCCAGCGGCCGCCCGGCTTCGGCGAGGAGCACCGCAGGCAGAGCCGGATCACCGCGCTCGATCCGCCCCGCAAGCTTGTCATCACCTGGGGCGACAGCGGCGAGGTTTCCATCGAGCTGGAGCCCAAGGGCGACCAGGTGCTGCTCACCCTGATCCATCGCCGCCTGCCCGACCGCACCACCATGCTGATGGTCGGCGCCGGCTGGCACATGCACCTCGACATCCTGGTCGCCCGCGCGTCGGGCCAGGAGCCCCCTCCCTTCTGGGACGGCTGGAGCCGCCTGCGGACGGAATACGACCGGCGTCTGCCGGCGTGACGGTACCGACGGGCCGGGCGGCGCGCACGATCGCTCAGCGCGCCGGCACGCCGGCGTTGCGCTCGAGCAGCGCCGCCCATTGCCGGAGCCTGGCGGCCGGCACCAGCGGGAAGCCGCCATAGTCCTGGTAGAGCTCGATCGAGCTCGCGCCGTAGGCAACGCCCATCCGGATCGTGCCGTCGAAGTCCTTGGGCGTCGTCCGCCAGGTCTGGAATTCGATCTCCGGGCCGAGCTGTTTCATCGTGGCGTAGATCCGGTAAAGCGGCCCCGGCAGGTCGGTGTCGAGATCGTGGTTGTCGAACACGCAGCGCCGTCCGATCGTCCGGCGGCAGCCGCGCATCAGGCCTTCGGTGAAAGCCTGGTCGCCGTTGCCCTGCCCGAACGCGGTGCGCAGGGGATTGACCGACAGCACCAGCCGCGATTGCTGCCAGGGAGCGTAGTCGGCAACGGCGTGCGCGAGGCAATCCCTGTAGGCGGCGTCGGTGAAGCCCGCGGCGCGCAGCGGCGTCAGCACGCCCTCCTGCATCGGCACGACGAACGGCTCGGCCGTGTACGACATGCATGCGGTGACCGCCACCTCCCGGATCAGCGGCCGCCGGTCGAAGCGCGCGGCCAGCTGCTGCTGCAGCTGGGCCCACGCCTGCCGATAGGGCGGACTCCAGAAACGGCCGACGCTGCGCGGCTTCTCGTTGAAGATCGTCTCGATCGGCGGACCGCCCAGCGCCTTCGCCCAGTCCGGCGCCTCGAAGCCGCCCCATACCCTGAGCTTGACCGCCAGCGGCTTGTCGGGATTTCTGTCGTTGTAGGCGCGGACCTCGCCGAGCGCCCGGTCGATGACGTTGTTGGGACCGATTTCCGAGTCAGGCGTGGGCTGCAACTGTTTCCAACTGGCGATCACGACCAGCCCGCCGAAGATGCCGGGCTTGGCATCGAGTGGCTCCAGCGTATTGACCGGATCGCCGCCGTAGCCGACGAAGCGATAGGCGCCCATCGAGACCAGCCCGCGGATCGGCGGCTTGATGTCTTGGGCGCGTGCCGGCTCCGCCAGCAGCAAGAGCAGCCCGGCGCAGGCGATCGCCCGTCGGCAGAGGGCAAGCAGGCGCGCGCTTCCACGGCGAGTCATTCGGGCCGACACTAGCACGTCCGCTCTCGCCCACTATCCGCTGCCAGGGTCGACCACCTTTCAGCGGAGAGACCGCCGCCGTATCATTCGCCTCCAACCCCGGGAGGCCCTCCGTGCTCACCGTCACGCGCGACATGATCCTGCCCACCACCGTCACCGGCTCCTACCCGCGCCCGCTGTGGTTCGACCGCAGCCTGGCCGGGCGGTCGTTCAAGTCGGCGCTGGGCGATTCGCTGTTCCGCGAGCAGTATCTCGACGCGGTTGCCAGCATCATCGCCGAGCAGGAAGCTGCCGGGCTCGACATCGTGACCGACGGCGACAGCCGTTTCGATCTCACCGTGGGCGGCAAGTCGTGGTTCTTCTATCCCATCGAACGGCTGGGCGGCATCGACGGCCACCGCGACACCTCGCGCGGCTGGATGTCGCGCCACGGCCTGCGCCCCGGCAAGATCCTGTGGGAGGTACAGGAGGCCTACCAGCCCGGCGTGGTGCGCAAGAAGCTCTCGCGCGGCCCGCTGGAATACACCGAGCTCTGGAAAGTGGCGCAGCGCCTGACCGACCGGCCGCTCAAGTTCGGCGCCATCTGCGCGCCGGCGCTCGCCTCGATGCTGTGGAACGAGTTCTACGCCGACGACAAGGCGATGATCCTCGATCTCTGCGACATCATGAACGCCGAGTTCCGCGAGCTGGCCGATGCCGGCTGCCCGCTGATCCAGGTCGAGGAGCCGCCGCACCACAGCCGCGCCCTGCAGGAGGGCACCACCGATGCCGATCTCGAATTCCAGACCGAGGCCTTCAACCGACAGCTCGCCGGCGTCAACGCCGAGATCTGGGTGCATACCTGCTGGGGCAATCCCAACCAGCAGCGCGTGCACTGGAAGGTGCCGAGTTACGAGCGCGCCCTGCCCCATCTGCTGCGCCTCACCTGCGATGTCCTGACCATCGAATGCGCCAGCTCGGACGGCCAGGACCTGCCGCTCTTCAAGCACGTCAAGACCGACAAGAAGATCGCCATCGGCGTGGTCAACCATTGCAACACGGTGGTCGAACCGGCCGAGCACGTGGCGGCGCTGATCCGCAAGGCGCTGCAATACATCCCCCAGGAGCAGCTGGTCATCAGCACCGATTGCGGCTTCGGCCGCGAGGGCCTGTCGCGGCGCATCGCCTTCTACAAGTGCGTCGCGCTGGTCGAGGGCACCAACATCGTCCGCCGCGAGCTCGGCCTGCCCGAAGCGCGCGTGCGGGCGGCCGATCCGAAGCTGTGGTTCGCGGGGCGCCCAGGATGACAGCGGGACAGGAGCCGTCATCCCCCCGTCGTCGCGACCAGCAGTTCCTCGGCATTGTTCGGCGGTCGAAGGCCATCGGCTCGCCCCGCGAAGTAGCGCCGGGCAAGCGCGTCTACCGACACGTGCCGGGCGTCTCCGAAGCCGGCTGCGCGGGCCAGGGCCAGCATCTCGGCCGGCATGAAGAAACTGACGAAAGGCGTTCCGCTGGCGCGCGCACCCTTGGCTGCCAGCTCGAGCCCGGGACGCACCTCGGGGTCCGCGCATTCCAGCGGCAGCAGGAATGTCATGGCGAACGTGGAGCCCGCGGCGAGCGCCGCCACCCGGCGCAGCATGGCCGTGATCGCATCCTGCGCGAGATACATGCTGACGCCGCTCGCGGCCACCACGGCCGGCTGGCCCGTGTCGAAACCGGCGACGACCAACCGTTGCCACCACGTGTCGCCCGCTTCGAAATCGGCCGGCACCAGCCGCAGCCAGTCCGGAACGCCGAAGCCCAGTTCGACCAGACGCCGCCGCTTCCACGCCTGCGGACCCGGCGGGTCGACCTCGAACACTTTCAGGCGGGAGGCAATCTCCGGCCGGCGTTGGGCGAAGGTATCGAGACCGGCGCCCAGGATGACGTATTGACCGACGCGGCGACCGACGTTTTCCGCGACCAGATCCTCGATGAAGCGCGCCCGCGCCACGATGGAAGCGCGGAAGGGGCGCGTGAAGCGCGGGTCCATGTCGGGCCGGTCGCGCCAGCTGTCTTCCGGCGCCACCAGCTCGAGGCCGATTTCATCCTCGAGCACGGGCGGCGGCGGGTCGATCTGGACGTGCATCGCCCGCCACAAGGCCACCCGTACCGCCGTACTGTCCGGCGCCACGACCTGTCGATTGTCGGACATCGCGTTCTCTTTCAACCTTGGCTGACCTGATTGCCGGCGAGGTGCCCGCGTAGCGGGAACAGCCGAGCCGATCTTATTGTATCTTTATCGCCTTCTCGTGCTCTGCCACGCCGACGGCTTTGAAGTCGTAGGTCGGGTAGAACTCGGTCCGGTAGGCCCCCCAGGCGGTGTCTTCGAGAACGCGGTTGAGCTCGCGGATGCGCGACGCTGGGAGACGCAGCGTGATCACCTGGCCGATCCCCATCGCGACATACCAGCTCACCACGTCCATCCCAGTCGGCGGAAAGGCCTTGTAGAATCCCTGCTTGGCAAGCTGTGCGTTGAGCTCGCCCAGCGGGCGGGACTGGTCGTGCTTGAGGAACACCGTGATCAGGATGGCGTTGTCCGGCGTCGCCGTGGCGCTGCCGGCCTGCGGCGCCGCCACCGTTTGCGCGCCGACGCCCGTGGCGCCCGCGAGAACATTCATCAACACGGCTGCCGTAGCCACCCATCGAACTGCACCAACCATCGCGTACTCCTTCATGGTTGCGGATGACGGACCCATTTTCGGCCGCGCACGTGCGGCTGACAAATGACTCTTGCGTGCGCCAGCCCTACGCCGTCAGCTCGACACCCGAGACCTCCCGGCAGATGTCGAGCAGCCGGTCCTGCAGCGCGACGTCGCGGGCCTCGGGGTTCGGCTCGCGCGGCCTGAGGTGATAGAAATAGCCGGCGGTCGTCCGGGCTGCTTCATCGTCGCTCGCCGCCAGCCAGGCCTGCGTGCGATGCGCCTGGTCCATATCGTCGGGTGCTCCCGGGCCGCCCATCCGGGTCGGCACCCAGCCGGGCTCCAGCGCGTTCGACTGCACGTCGGGCCACAGGCGGGCGACGGCGAAGGCCAGCAGGACATCGTGCAGCTTGCTTTCGCCATAGGCCGTCGATCCATTCCAGCGCCGCCTGCGCCAGAGGATGTCGTCAAGGTTAGCCTGTGCGCCATGGTGCAGGCCCGAGCTCAGATAGACCAGCCGCTTCGGCCTTCCGATGGCGGCCGTCAGGATATAGGCGGCGAGCGTATTGATCGCGAAGACATGCGGCAGGCCGTCGGCGGTGACGCGGTGCCCTTCCCGGTAGCCGACGGCGGCGTTGTGAATGACCGCATCGAAACGGCCGAGCGCGTTCACCTGCGCGGCGACCTCGCGGGCGCCGGCGATCGTCTCGAGGTCGCCGACGACGACGGCGTCGGCCTGCGGCAGCGCCCGCCCTGCATCGCCGGCGCGCGTTCCGTCGCGCGCGTGCAGGACCACCCGATGCCCCTGCTCGGCGAGAAGCTCCGCGGCCATCAGGCCGAGCCCGGTGGATGAGCCCGAGATGAAGATACGCGCCATCCTGATCCTCCCGCGTTGCTGTCGACACGCAAATTTTTCTTCGCCCTCGACAACCACAGGATAAACTCTTCCCCGGACAAATCAGCCCAGGAGCGACGCGTGCCATCCACGATTCCGCAGCCGGTCGTCGCCCCGCTCACGCGCGCCGCCATGTTTCTCGTGGTGACCGTGAATGCGGGATCGGCGGCCGAAGCCGCCGTGCGCGGCTTATGCGGCGATCTGGCCGGGCTTCTGCGCGCCATCGGGTTCCGCGACCTCGAGGGCCGGTTGTCCTGCATCATGGGGTTCGGTTCCGACGCCTGGGACCGCCTGTTCGGCGCGCCGCGGCCGAAGGAACTGCACCCGTTCAAGGAAATCCGCGGCGTGCATCACGCCGTCGCGACGCCGGGCGACATCCTTTTCCATATCCGCGCTACGCGCATGGACCTGTGCTTCGAGCTGGCGGCACAGATCATGTCGCGGCTCGATGGCGCCGTCTCCACGGCGGACGAAGTGCACGGCTTCCAGTACTTTGACGATCGCGACCTGCTCGGGTTCGTCGATGGCACGGAGAATCCCGTGGACCAGGCGGCCGTCGACGCCACCCTCATCGGCG
>Ga0210407_10000596_pt1 | contig 39621 bp, 43 predicted proteins | sample IncBWC27MmetaG_FD_150860 | JGI IMG/M metagenome (GOLD analysis project Ga0210407, IMG submission 150860) | Forest soil microbial communities from Barre Woods Harvard Forest LTER site, Petersham, Massachusetts, United States - Inc-BW-C-27-M | ecosystem: Environmental > Terrestrial > Soil >...
GCGGCGGGGGCGGCGGAGAGGGCGGCGGTGGCGGCGGACATGGCGGCGGTGGCGGCGGCTGGCACGGTGGCGGGGGGTACGCCGGCGCAGGCTGGCACGGCGGCGGCGGATATGGTGGCGGCGGCTGGCACGGCGGTGGCGGCCGGCATCAAGCCGCAGGTTGGGAAGGCGGCGGTGGCGGCTGGCACGACAACGGCCGACATCTCGGCTGGTACAAGCACAGGCCGGGTGATCTCGGATGGCGAGGAGGCTTCGCCTCAGGCCAATTCGGGCGTGGCTGGGGTGGGCCAGGGTTTGTCGGGTCGGGCGGCGGCTGGTGGGATTGGCGCCGTGCCTGGGGTTGGAGCGATGTCGGTTGGGGGTGGGGCCCGGGGGCTTGGGCATGGGGCGGCCTGCTGGTCGGCGCCTCGTTCGGAGTGGTCTGGGCACCTCCCCTTATTATCGTGCCGCCGCCGATCTATGTTGCACCGCCGCCGATCATTGTCGCCCTTCCTGCGATAGCCCCGCCGCCCCTCGCGGTAGCCCCACCGCCGCCCTTGGTGGCGCCGCCCGTGGCGGCGGTCCCGCCGCCGCCATCGACCGGCGCGCTGCTCGGCGCGGCAGTGCCGCCGCCGATCGTGGTTCTGCCGCCTCCCGCCGTCGCTGTCGCCGTGGCGCCGCCCCTCGTCATCTTCACGCCGCCCGCCTTCGCGCTCTTTATCGGTCCTCCGGTCCTGACCTTCGCGACAATCGGACCGGCCTGGTGGCATGGCGGCTATATCACCGGCGGCTTTGCAGCCGTCGGAGGGACGGTGGCGATAGCGCATTTCGGCCGTGGCGGTTTTGCCGGGGGACCCGTCGGTTTTGGGGGGTGGCACGGAGGATGGCACGGCGGAGGATGGCACGGTCATGGCTTTGGCGGCTGGCACGGCGGAGGAGGCTGGCACGGTGGAGGAGGCTGGCACGGTGGGGGCTGGCACGAGGCTCGGATGGGCGGGGGCGGCTTCGGCGGCGGCCACGGCCATTGGCGCTGAGCCAATCCCAGGAGGGCAAATATGTTTACCGCAAACTTTGTACGCAGTGTCTCCGTAGCGGCCTTGCTTGTTCCTTCGGTCGGCTTCGCGCAGTCGGCAGCTCCGACTCCTCCGATCGCAGCTCCCGCGGCGGCGCCGTCATCGAGCGCACCCGCGCCATCCGGGGCGACCCAAGCCGCCGTCGATCAGCGCATCCGGACATTGCAGTCGCAACTCGGCATCACCGAGGCTCAAATGCCGTTGTGGACCGCCTTCGCTCAGGCGATGCGCGACAATGCGGCGGCTACGGATGCTCTCTTCACCCAGCGCGCCGGCGCCGTGGCGACGATGAACGCGCCCGACAACATGCACTCCTACGCCCAGATCGCCCGCTCCTATGCCGACAACACCGAGCGCCTCGCGACCGCTTTCGATAGCCTCTATGCGAGCCTCTCGGACACCCAGAAACAGGCCGCCGACACACTATTCCGGCAGCAGGCGACCGCCGCTGCCCAGCCAAAAGCCCGGCGTTAGTGTTTCCGAACCGGAAATTCGTCGATAATTGGGTGTAGGGCGGAAAAACGGCAGGCTGGGCAAGAAATCTATGGTCGGCTGGATCGGCGCCGCGCGTCCTTCGAGACGGCCGCTTTCGCCGCCTCCTCAGGATGAGGAACTTTTTCAATCCTATCAAAGCTTATCCTCATCCTGAGGAGCGCCCAAAGGGCGCGTCTCGAAGGACGCAAGGTCGTTATGCAGCCCTTCGTCCCAGAGGGTCGGGGGAGAGGGGCGCGGCGCAACGACCAAGGCGCGTTATATTAACCCATCACCAACATGAGGCCGGGCAAGGGGCTTTGGGACGCAAAAAACGGTGCAAAACGCCTGCAGGAGCCGCCCTTCGATTTTCCCCGGACAGCCATGCAGCTGTCGGCCGGTTTCGCTGGAAACCCCGAGGGGTCTCGGCGATGATGCCGCGAACCCTTGGGAGGAAGCGATGGCAAAGGGCATCCTGCTCGCGGCAATGGATTTCTCGGCGGCCCCCGAAGACGAGTTTCACGACTGGTACGATCTGGAGCACGTCCCGGAACGGCTGCGCGTCCCCGGTTTTGTGAACGGCGACCGCTGGATCGGCGCCCAGGACCCGAAGGTCTCGGTCGCGACCTACGATCTCGACAATGTCGGCGTGCTCAAGAGCCCGCCCTACCTTGCCGTCGGCGGCGAGAATTCCTCGCCCTGGACCAGGCGCACCGCCCGCTTCCGCAAAAGCCTGATGCGCTACGAGGGCGAGCAGCTGTTCCCAGGCGATCGGACAGCTCCTACGGAGGCGGCAGCGCTGCTGGTCATCGCGATGAACATCGCCCCGGAGCACGAGAGCGATTTCAACGAATGGTACAATAAGGAGCACATTCCGGCGCTCGGCGGGGTGCCCGGCACCTTGTGCGCGCGCCGCTACCGTGGTACCGGCGCGACGCAGCGTTACGTCGCGCTTTACCATTTTGCCTCGCCCGAGGTGCCGAGCTCCGCCGAATGGCGCAAGGCAGCCGACACGCCATGGACACAGCGCCTGCGGCCGCATTTCCGCGACATGGTGCGGTTCGACTGCCGGCGGTACAGCCGCGCCCGTTAGCATGGATATCGGCTTTACCGAAGAGCAGGAGCTGCTGCGGACCAGCGCCAGGAGGTTCCTCGAAAACGAATGCCCCTCCGCCTTTGTGCGCCAGCGCATGGCGGAGTCGGCAGCGATGACCGAGGACTTCTGGCGGAAGCTCGCCGAACAGGGGTGGTTCGGCATCTTCTACCCCGAGGCGTTGGGCGGGAGTGGGCTCGGCCTCGTCGATATGACCGTGCTGATGGAGGAGATGGGCCGCGCGGTGATGCCGGGGCCGTACTTCTCGACCGTGCTGCTCGGCGGCTCTGCGATCCTCGAGGCGGGGTCGCCCGACCAACGGCAGGAGTGGCTGCCGCGCATCGCTGAAGGCTCGGCCAAGGTGAGCCTCGCCTGGACCGAGCCCAACGCGCGCTGGGACGCGGCGGGTATAGTTGCGACCGGGCGCGAGACCGCCGGCGGGTTTGTGCTGTCCGGCACCAAGCTGTTCGTCCCGGACGCGCATCTGAGCGACGCGCTGGTCATAGCCGTGCGCACCCGCGACGGCAGCACGATGGAGGACGGCGTCAGCCTGTTCCTGGTGCCGAAGGACGCCGCGGGCATCGGGGTTACACTGTTGCCGACGATCGACGAGACCCGCAAATTGTGCGAGGTCCGGCTCGACAATGTCGCGGTATCGGCCGCCGCACTCCTCGGCGAGAGGCACGGCGGCTGGCCGGGGCTGGCGCGAGTGCTCGACCGGGCGACCGTGGCGCTCTGCGCCGAGATGTGCGGCGGCGCCCAGCAGGTGCTCGACATGACCACCGCCTACGCCAAGATCCGCATCGCCTTCGGCAAGCCGATCGGCAGCTATCAGGGGGTCAAGCACCAGGCCGCCGACATGCTGGTGGCGATCGAGAACGCCAAGTCGCTGACCTATTACGCCGCCTGGGCAGTCGACGAAGGGCTGGCCGAGGCGCCGCTTGCCGTGTCGATGGCCAAGGCCGCGGCGTCCGACATGTACCGCAAGGTCGCAAGCGCCGGCATCCAGCTGCACGGCGGGATCGGCTTCACCTGGGAGCACGATTTGCAGCTCTATTTCAAGCGGGCCAAGGCCTCCGAGGTCGCCTTTGGCGATGCCACTTGGCATCGCGAGCGGGTCGCCCGACTACTCCCACCGTAACTGAGGCCGACACACGCGAACCTGGATTTACCGCACCGATAGATCGTTATCGTAATGGCTCTCTGAGGGCCGTCAGTCGCGTGGGAAGGCCATGGAGAGACGGAACAATTTCGACGCGTTGCGTCTGGTCGCCGCCGCCGCGGTGGTCTTCTCGCATTCCTTCTTGATCGCCGAGGGCACGCAGGACCACGAGCCGCTGATCTGGCTGACCGGCAACCAATCGATCCTCGGCCTCGTCGGCGTATTCGTTTTTTTCGCCATCAGCGGCTTTCTGGTGACGCAGAGCTTCGAGCAGACCGGCGATGCCTGGCGTTTCCTGGCCAAGCGGGCATTGCGGATCTTTCCCGGGCTCTTCGTCGCCACTGTGCTGTCGGCCTTTGTTTTAGCGCCCGTTGTCACCACGCTCTCGACCGGCGCCTATCTGACGAACCCGGCACCCTGGGAATACGTCCTCGGCAACACCCTGCTCGATCAGACCGTGCACGAGCTGCCCGGAGTGATGTTCGTCAACAACCCGGTCGGGCTCGAGATCAACGGATCGCTGTGGACCCTCCGCCTCGAGTTCCTGATGTACCTGATGGTCCTCGTCCTCGGGGTGGTGCGCCTGCTGACCGTGCGGGTGGCACTCCTGCTGGTGGCATTCGGCATGGCTTGCCTGCATTTCAACATGCTCGACGAGTTCGAAAAATGGGGCTGGTTCTTCCAGCTGCTCAGCGGCTGGGGATGGCTGGTCGCCTTCTTCGCCGCGGGGATGGTCCTTTACAAGCTGCGCCACACCCGCATCTTCGATGGCCGCATCGCACTGCTGGCATTGGCCGGTCTCATTCTCAGCGTGCCGCTGCGCCAGTTCTTCCTGCTGTTCCCGTTGTTCGGCTGTTATCTGGCGCTGTGGCTCGCCCTGACGCCGCGCCTGCCGGTCTTCCCGGCAGCACGCTTTGGTGACCTTTCCTACGGGATCTACATCTACGGCTGGCCCGCCGAGCAGGGCGCAATCTGGCTCCTTGGCGGCGATGCCAAGTGGTGGCAGGTGTTTTTGATTGCGTTGCCGGCGGCGGCCGCACTGGCCTTTCTGTCCTGGCACCTGGTCGAGCGTCCCGCGCTCCGCCTCAAGCCCGCGACGCGGCGTCCATCCGTATCCCCGCGTCGAGAGGCTGGCGTCGAGGTTGGCGGCACCGCTAGTATGGCCTCTCTCGGGCCATCTTGAGGGAGGGGCAAGAATGCGGATACACAACCTCTACACCGACGCGAACGGCCAGTCGCACTTCCGCGACATCGAGGTCGAATGGGTCGAGGAGTCGCGCTCGGGCAAGCTCTCCAAGCCCCTGCCGGCGACCGGCATCATCTTCCGCGAGGTTCCGCCGACCTACGATCTCGACTGGCATCCCGCACCCCGTCGCCAGTACATCATCAATCTCGACGCCGGTGTCGAGATCACCGCAAGCGACGGCGAGGTCCGCAAGATCGGCGCCGGCGAGGTGTTCCTGGTCGAGGATACGACCGGAAAGGGGCATCTCTCGAAGGCGATCGACAACAAGATCCGCAACTGTATCTTCGTACCCATCGAGTAAAGGGAGCGCCAACATGAAGCTGGTTTATTTCGACGATTACAAGCTGGGTGTGCTGAAGGGCGACCGCGTCGTCGACGTGTCGTCGGCCGTGCGCGACATACCCCATACCGGGCCGGGCGATCTGATCAACGGGCTGATCGCGCGTTTTGACCAATACAAGGGCAAGCTCGAGGACGCCGCAGCGAGTGGCCAGGGTGTGCCATTGTCGTCGGTCAAGATCCGCCCGCCATTGCCTAAGCCGGAAAATATCGACTGCATGGCGGTCAATTACATGGAAGACGGCACCCGCAGCGCGCCTGCGCCGATCAACGCCTTCCAAAAAACAGCGAACGCTATCTGCGGACCAGGCGACACGATGGTGTTGCCCGATGCGCCGGCGACGATCTTCGAGGGCGAGGCTGAACTCGCGCTCGTGATCGGCAAAAAGGCGAGCAACGTCAAAGCGGCCGACGCGATGGACTACATTTTCGGCTATACCTGCTTTATCGACGGCTCGGCGCGTGGCCTGCCGGCCCCCGGCTTTTTTGCCATGAAGTCGCGCGACACCTTTGCGCCGATCGGGCCGTGTATCGTGACCAAGGACGAGATCCCGGACCCGCAGAAACTGCAGATCCGGTTGTCGAACAACGGCACCTTGATGCAGAACTTCAACACCAGCGACATGGCGCACAAGATCCCGCGCTGCATCGAGTGGCTGTCCTCGGTCCACGCCCTGGAGCCCGGCGACATCGTCGCCACCGGGACCAATCACCGCGGCCTCAACCCGTTCATGGACGGCGACAAGATCGAGCTCGAAATCGACGGCATCGGCAAGCTCGCCTTCAACATCAAGGACGAGTTGAAGCGCACCTGGGAACGGCGGACACGGCTGCAGATGCACGAGCAGGCGGCGCAAAAAACCGCCGGCGCCTATCCCGACATCACGCCGCAGAAGACCGGAAAATACGCGCCGGCAGCGCGCTAAGTCCTCCGGCTCGCCTCTCCTCCCCCGTTCGCTCGCGGGAGGGGAGGCAGCACTTGCATCAGGAGAAAAATCATGCCCGACGGCGGTTTTGCCTATAGCCATCTTTTTGCCAAGGACCTGCCGCCGCCGGCGCCGCTTTGGACCGGGTTCCCGAAATACAATTTCATCGGCGGCCACAACGATCCGGCGCGCATCCCGGCCGCCGCACTCGCCGAGGCCGCGGCAACGGTCCTGCAGCGGCGCGGGGCCGATCTGGCGCTCTATAATTTCGACGGCCCGCAAGGCTATCGCGGGCTGCGCCAGTTGGTCGTCGACAAGCTCGCCCAGCGGCCGGCGATCAAATGCACGGTCGACGACATCCTGATCACCTCGGGCTCCGGGCAAGCGATCGACCTCGTCAACGGACTTTTGCTCGCGCGCGGCGACACCGTCATTCTCGAGGAATTCACCTATGGCGGCGCCTTGACCAAGCTGAAGCGCCTCGGGGTCGACATCATCGGCGCACCGCTCGATGATGACGGCCTGAAGATCGATGCCCTCGCGCGCATCTTCGAGGATCTCGGGCGCAAAGGGATCCGGCCCAAATATGTCTACACGATCCCGACAGTCCAGAACCCGACCGGCTCGATCCTGCCGCGGCAGCGCCGCGAAGAATTGCTGGTACTGACCCGCAAGCACGGCGTCCCGGTCTTTGAGGACGAGTGCTACGCCGACCTGACCTGGGACGGTGCGGGTCCCCCTTCCCTCTATGCGATGGACCCGCAGCAGGTAATCCATATCGGCTCGTTCTCGAAGACCTTGGCCCCGTCCTTGCGCCTCGGCTATGCAGTCGCGGTCCCGGAGGTCATGGGCCGGCTCGTCGCCTGCAAGCGCGAGGCTGACAGCGGCACGGGTGCCCTCGACCAGATGGTCGTCGCCGAATATTTCTCGCAGAATTTCGGCGAGCATGTCGGCGGGCTGACCCAGACCCTCCACGACAAGCTCGACGCGATGGTCGAGGCGGTCGAGCGCGAATTCGGGACCGCGGTCGAAAAGATGTGGAAGCCCAAAGGCGGCATCTTCCTGTGGCTCAAGCTCCCCGACCGCATCGACGTGACCAAGCTCGTCGCGCCCGCCGCCAAGGCCGGGGTCGTCTTCAACCCCGGCCCCGAATGGTCGTGCAACCCGGGCGCGACAAAATCGCATCTGCGGCTCTGCTTTGCATTGCCGTCAAAGGACGACATTCGCGCCGGGGTCGCGGCCTTCGCGCGCGTCTGCTTCGAGGAAACCGGCCTCCCCGAGCAGAGCGCCAACATCCGCCGCGCCGCGCCGCGCTGAACCCTGATCCCGCTGTTTTCGCTGTTTTTGCAGGAAATTATCAGCGACCGACATCGCCTAAGCCGCAGAAATCCTGGAGTTTCATCGGCGCGGCTGAGAAAAGAACAGCGCGTAACAGCGGGCTGGGCTGCTGTTACCCGCTGAAATTAGGCGTGAGCTTGCGTGCGGCGAGTCCATTGTCGGCTGCTGGTCAGATAAGGTGATTGTCTTCATCACATTCAATCCGCAATTTGTCAAACACTAAATGCGATGCTGCCGGACAACAAGGCGAGGAACTCCGGCGGACGGGCAGCGAGGATCGCGTAGACCGAGGATGTAGGCGATCACTTCCGCCGTCTGCTCCGGCATCTTCGAAAGGAAATGCCAGCGCTGTCGTTTACCGTTAAAATCAACGCGAAGAGCCGATAATCTCTTCGGCCTCTCGGTCGGGGAGCGCCCCTTTGCCCACCGAACGCGTCGAACGCAGGCTGGCCGCCGTTCTCGCCGCGGACGTTGCCGGGTACAGCCGGCTCATTGGCGCCGACGAGGAGGGGACGCTCGCGCGGCTGAAGGCGCATCGTCGCGAGCTGATCGACCCGAAGATCTCCGAGCACAAGGGTCGGATCGTCAAGACCACCGGCGACGGCGTGCTGGTGGAGTTCGCCAGCGTGGTCGACGCGCTGCGCTGCGCGGGCGAGGTCCAGGCGGCGATGACGGAGCGGAACGCCGCCGTGCCGGCGGACATTCGGATCGAGTTCCGCGTGGGCATCCATCAAGGGGACATTGTCGTCGAGGACGGCGACATCTTTGGCGACGGAGTCAACATCGCGGCGCGCCTCGAAGGCTTGGCCGAGCCAGGCGGCATCTGCGTCTCGGCGCGCGTGCGGGAGGACGCGGCCGGTAAGCTCGATCTCGCCTTCGAGGACATCGGAGAACCGGAGCTCAAGAACATCGCCCGGCCCGTGCACGTTTTTCGCGTCCGGCCGGATCGGGTTGTGGACGCAATTAACACTCCCACGCCTCCCCTCGCGTTGCCCGACAAGCCGTCGGTGGCGGTGCTGCCGTTTACCAATATGAGCAACGATCCGGAGCAGGAGTTCTTCGCTGACGGCATCGCCGAGGACATCATCACCGCGCTGTCGCGCTATCGCTCCTTGTTCGTCATTGCCCGCAACTCGTCGTTCACCTACAAGGGCCGCGCGGTCGACGTGAAGCAAGTCGGGCGCGAGTTGGGCGTCCGCTATGTGCTCGAAGGAGGCCTCCGCAAAGCCGGCAACCGCATCCGCGTCACTGCGCAATTGGTCGAGGCCGAGACCGGCAAGCATGTCTGGGCCGAGCGATACGACCGCGACCTCGCCGATATTTTCGCATTGCAAGACGAGATCACCGAGGCGGTGACAATCGCCATCGCCCCGGCCATCGCAGATGCTGAGCAGCAACGCGCGATGCGCAAGCCGCCCGGAAGCCTCGACGCCTGGGCCGCCTATCAGCGCGGGCTGTGGCATATGAGTAAAGCTACCACCGAGGACAACGCGCGGGCCCAGAGTTTTTTTCAGCGGGCTATAGAGCTCGACTCGACCTTTTCCGGAGCTTACGGCGGCCTTGCCATGGCTCAAGCGCAAGGGGCTGAATTCCAAACGCGCAGTCTCGCCGAGACGCTTGGCTCGGTGGAGGCGCTGGCCCGTCGGGCGGTCGCGCTCGATGGCACCGATGCTGAGGGCCATTCACTGCTCTCTCATGCACTGCGGAGACGCGGCGACTGTGAAGGCGCTCTGGCGGAGGCCGACCGAGCGTTGGCAACAACGCCAAACCTGTCTTCTGCGCACCATATGCAGGCCGCGGCTCTGATCTTCTCGGGGCGCCCGAGGGAGGGTCTCGCGGCGCTTGAAAGGAGCGTCAGGCTTAATCCGCGCGACTCGCAATCGGCGGCCCGATTGAACCACATGGCGGTGGCATTTTATTTCTCGCGGGATTACGTGGCCACAATCGAGGTGGCAAGGCGCGCGATCCGGTCATATCCTGATTTTCCGCTGCCCTACCGTTGGCTCGCCGCCGCGCTTGGTAAGCTGGGCCGAATTGAAGAGGCGCAGAAAGCCCTGGAGAAGGCCATCGCAATCGGGCCGGTCTCCTTCGAGATGACTGTGCGCCAGCGCGTGCCGTGGATGCGGCCGGAAGACCATGCCCATATGCTCGAAGGCCTGCGCAAGGCCGGCTGGACCGGTTGACGCAGCGGGTCACGAGCGCGCGAGTTCTAGTAGGCGCCCTAGGTCGTCCGGGGCGTCTTCTGCCAATCGCGCCGCTGCGACGTAGGGCAGCCAATCCAGTATCTTGCTTTTCTGCACATTACTGACGCGGCAGTAGGCGTCGAGGTAAGGTTCAGCGATATCCTGGGCGTAGAGCCTCAACAGCAGATAGGACCGGCAGACGTCGGCAGCGGGATCGCCGCAAGATGCGTCGGGCCAATCGATCACGAGGGGCTGCGAAGCATCGCCCAGGACGTTGACCGGGTGGAAATCGCCGTGACAGAGGCGGTCGCCCTCCGGCATGTCCGAGAGGCGGCCGAGCAAGAGCTGCTTTCGCGGCTCGTCGAGCAGCTTCGCTCGGGCGATGCGCGCTGCCAGCCGCACCTTGAAACTCCGGAATTCGTGGGCCTGATGGGCATGAATGCGCGTCTGCAGCCGGGCGAGTATCTCGAGGTACCGCGGTAGAGCCGTCGGATCTCCCCGCATCTGCTCGGCGAAAGATGACCCGCGCACCCGGTCGAAGACGATGCCCCAGCGGCCGTTGATCTGCTGCACGCTCCAGACCGCAGGAACCGGAAGCCCCAGCGCTTCCACCGCCGCGTGGTTCCCCGCTTCACGGAAGACGGTCGGCTTTGCCGCTTCTGACCGATAGAGCTTGACGACACGGGAGCCCCACTCGAAGACCTCGGCCACGTTTCCGGCCGCGAGCAATCGGCCGATGCCCTCACTCATCGTCCTGCACCCCAGTCGACTATCCGGCCGTCGGACAAACAGCACAGGCGGCGATGCACAGCAGCGCCAAAAGCACTACCCAGCGACCCAGGCGTCGGGGGGTATGGCGCCGTTCCGCCGCGTCGCTTCCGCCGACCGGCAGCGGGATGTCGATCGGGCTCGGCCTCCGCGCGTACCCGCCCTCGACCGGCGTTCGGGCGCTGCAGTCTGTGAGGTGCGATCGGAGACAGGTTCCTCTTCATCACCGTACATCTCTGTCATCCGCTTTGCATGAGTCCTCTCCCCCTTCGGGGGCCCTGAAGGCTGGGGTATGCACACGTCTGACAGCCAAAGTCCCCCTCTCCGCCCTTGGGGGCGGAGAGGGTCGGGGTGAGGTGGGGGAGACCCCCGTTCCTAACCAGCGGCGCCACCCACCTCACCCTCGCGGCGCTGGCGCGTCGGGTCCCTCCCTCTCCCCCCGCAAGCGGGCGGAGAGGGCAAAGGCTCGCGATAAGACCGCGGGAGCAGCACCTACCCGCTGTTGCGCAGCCCGGCGGCGAGGCCGTTGATCGTCAGGTGGATCCCGGTGACGACGTTTTCATCGGCGTCGCCGGCGCGATAGCGCTTCAAGAGCTCGATCTGCATGTGGTTGAGCGGGTCGAGATAAGGGAAGCGGTTGCGGATCGAGCGCGCCAGGAGCGGGTTGCTTTCGAGCGGGCTTTCCTGGCCCATGATCATGCGCAATGCATCCATCGTACTCTGCCACTCCGTCCGCAACCGGGAAAAGACGCGGTCGCGCAGCTCGGTGTCGGAGACCAGCTCGGCATAGCGCGAGGCGATCGCGATATCGCTCTTGGCCAGCACCATGTCCATGTTCGACAGCAGCATTTCGAAAAACGGCCACTCGCGGTACATCCTTTGCAGCATTGCCATGCCGCCCTTTGGCCGTGCCGCGAGCCACGCACCGACGGCGCTGCCGAAACCGTACCAGCCGGGCAGCATCAGCCGGCATTGCGCCCAGCTGAACACCCATGGGATCGCCCGCAGGTCCTCGATGCGCCCCGACGCCCTCCGCGAGGAAGGACGGCTGCCGATGTTGAGGTTGGCGATCTCCTCGATGACGGTGGATTCCCGGAAAAAGCGGTCGAAGCCGTCGGTCTCGTAGACGAGCCCGCGATAGGTGCCATAGGCCTCGGCCGAGAGAAACTCCATCGCTTCCAGATATTCGGGCCGCGGCTCGGCTGTTTCCCCCTGCAATAGCGTGGCTTCCAATGTCGCCGCCGCGAGGATCTCGAGGTTGCGCCGGCCGAGCTCGGGGTTCGAGTATTTGCTGGCGATGACCTCGCCTTGCTCGGTGATGCGGATGGCACCCTGGACCGCACCCGGGGGCTGGGCGAGGATCGCCTGGTAGCTCGGTCCGCCGCCGCGCCCGACCGAGCCGCCGCGGCCATGGAAGAGGCGCAGCTTGACGTCGTGACGGCGGAAGACGTCGACGAGTGCGACTTCCGCCTTGTAGAGCTCCCAGCCGGAGGTCAGGAAGCCGCCATCTTTGTTGCTGTCAGAATAACCGAGCATGACCTCCTGAACGCGACCGCGGTGGTCGAGCAGGCGTGCGTATTGGGGGAGACCCAGCAGGTCATCCATCACCTCGCCGCAATGGCGCAGATCCTCGATCGTCTCAAATAGAGGCACGATGTCGAGATCGAGCGTTCCCTCGCGCGGCCGCAGCAAGCCCGCTTCCTTCAGCAATACGGCGGTTTCGAGAATGTCGGAGACGCCGGTGGTCTTGGAAATCACGTAATGCGGCACCGCATCCCGCCCATAGCGGCGATGCGCCTCGGCGGTCGCGCGCAGGATCGCGAGCTCGCTCTCGGTCTCGGCCGAATAGGAGAGAAAGGCGGATGCCAGCGGGCGAGCCGTGGCCAATTCCGTCAGTAGCAGGCGGACGCGCTCCGGCTCGGCGAGGCCGGCGTAGTCGAGGCCGGGCTGCACCAGAGCCAGCATCTCGCCGATGCTATGTTCGTGTACGTCGGAGTTCTGCCGCAGATCGAGCGAGGCGAGGTGAAAGCCGAACGCATCGACAGCGCGGCGCAGTTGCTTGAGCCGGCCCTCGGCGAGGATTGCCGAGCCGTTGGCGGCAAGCGAGTTGTGGATGACCGCAAGATCGGTGAGCAACTCGCCGCTCTCGCCGTAGGGTGGCGCATCACCGACCGCAGGCTGCGGGGCTTCGAGGTCGTCCAGCCTCCGCGCCGTTACGGCGAGCCGTGCGTGGATCCCCGTGATCGCGCGCCGGTACGGCTCGTTCTGTCGGTGGGGAGATCGGTTAGGCGAGCGCGCCGCAAGATCTGCCAGCGCATCCGATATGCCCACCAGGCGATCGTCGAGCGAGATCTCGCCGCCCAGAAGATGCAGTTCATCGAGGTAGTGTCCGAGGGCCCGGCTACTCTGCGCCCGTAGCGTCGTGCGCAATACCCCTTCGGTCACGAACGGATTGCCGTCGCGATCGCCGCCGATCCAGCTGCCTATCCGCAGAAAGGAGGGCAGGCCATTGGCGAGAGTGATGCCCTCGCCTGCGAGCTCCTCTTCGAGCCCGGCGTAAAACCGTGGCAATTCGGAGAGGAACGTATAGTCGTAATAAGAAAGGCCGTTGGCGACCTCGTCGATCACAAGAAGGCGCGTTCGGCGCACCAGATTTGTCTGCCATAAGGTCAGGATCGCGCGGCGCAGCGCCAGCTCGTTGGCACGCTGCTCGGCTGCGGTCAGCGGAAGCCGGTCGCGTTCGGCCAGTAGGTCGGCGACCTCCATCTCGCGGTCGATTGTGCTTTTGCGCCGCACCTCGGTCGGATGTGCGGTCAAGACCGGCACGACCGTCGCACCGGCGAACAAGGCGGCGAGACGGGCGGGAGGGATACCGGCCTCACCCGCCCGGGCGAGGGCGAGGGCCATCGTGCCCTCGCGCGGTGCCGAGGCGCCCAGCGCATGCGCCCGGGTGCGGCGGACGTGGTGCTGGTCCTCGGCGATATTGGCGAGATGCGAGAAGAAGCCGAAGGCACGAATGATCTGCAGTGCCTCCTGTGGCGGCAGAGCGTTCAATGTCGTTTCGAGATCGCGCCGCGCCACGACATCCTCGTCGCGGCGAAACCGGACCGAGCTCTGCCGAATGCGCTCGACGACGTCAAAGACCGCCTCGCCGCTCTGCTCGCGTATCGTGTCGCCGAGAATGCGGCCGAGCAGACGAATATCCTCGCGCAGCCGGAGGTCCTTGTCTTCGCTCTCGATCGCCTGTGGTTGCATCATGGCCCCCCTCTTTCCACCGCCCTCTCAGTAGCTGGCTTACCATCCCTGCAGGAACCGTGCCCGATTTCGTCTTGGCGGGCTTGAGGGGCAACTTCAAGCCGACGCGTTGCGCCGGTCTTTTCTCAGCGCCAGCCATTCGGCGCTGAGCCGGCCGCTATCGGCCGAGAACCGCTCGTCCAGTACGTCCGAGGCGAGAATGCGGTCGACGCGGAAATGACGAAAGTCGTTCCGCAATTCGCACCACGCGCCGACAAGTGTCACGTCGACGTAATAGGCCATCGCAATCGGCCAAATCCTCCTTTGCGTGTGCCGACCTTCTTCGTCGATATAGGTAATGGCGAGCTTGCGGGTCTCGCGGATGGCGCCGCGCAGCTGCGATAGGTCGATCCCGGTGACCGCCGGTGCGCTGCCGTCGGAGACATAGAGCGGGGCCGCGACGAGTTGCGATTGCAGCGGCGGGGGCACCACAGCGGACAGCTTTCCGAGCACGCTTTCCGCCGCCTCCTGGAGTTTTCGATCGCGCAGCCGGCGCAGGAGCCGCACACCGACCGCGATGGCGTCGATCTCCTCGGTCGTGAACATCAAGGGCGGTAGGTCGAAGCCGCGCCGCAATACATAGCCGAGCCCCGGCGCGCCCTCGATCGGTACCCGGCTTCCCTGCAGCGCGGCGATGTCGCGATAGATCGTGCGGACCGTTACTTCGAGCTTCTCGGCGAGTGCGGCCGCAGTAATCGGGTGCGAGGCGGTGCGCAATATCTGGATGATGTCGAATAGGCGGTCGGCGCGGCGCATTGCTCGCCTAGGGCTCCTGACAGAACGCTGTCAGTATGGGCCTGTTAACCTGGCTGGACAACGCTTTGAAGGAGAAAACCGATGGTTTCGACCCATGTCGACATCGAGCGGACCGAGTGGACTTCCGGCACCCCGTTCTATGGGCCGGTGGCAATCTACGAGGGCAAAGACATCGTCCAGCTCAAGATCCTCAGCGATCGCCGACGGGAGGGCGGCGGCATTGCCTGGCTCGCCAAGTTCTCGCCGCCTCCCGGCAAGCTGATAAAGATCGTCGCCACGGCACTCTCGGACGAGCATGTGTTCAACCTCGAAGGCGGCAAGGTAACCAAGGCCGGGCAACCCGCGCGCTCCTCCGGCGCCTACACGCTGAACCCCAAGGGCCAGCCGCACAGCGCCTTGATCGGGAGCGAAACGGTGAGCCTCGTCATCTACCGGGGCGAGCCGGATGAGATCACCTCGATGGAAGTCATCGATGTCGAGGCATGAGACAGCGATCCGCATCCGCGCTGCAACTCAGGATGATTTGGGCATTCTTTGGGATTTTCTGGCGATCGCGGCCTACGAAGCGGACATCGCGGCGGCACAGACCGTGCCGTTTGTCGCCGCGCATCTCGAGGGCTGGCAGCGGTCGGAGGATTTCGGGTTCATTGCAGAACGAGACGCCGAGGCGATCGGCGCCGCCTGGGCGCGGCAATTCTCGCCCGACGAGCAACCGGCGTTTTATGTCGACGGCCAAACCCCGGAAGTCACGATCGGGGTAAGCGGGGCCGCCCGCGGCGAGGGCGTCGGAGGAAGGCTGCTCAGCGCACTGATTGTCGAAGCGGCGCGACGCGGCGTCGGCCTCTGCCTGAATGTTCGGCACGACAATCCGGCCCGCCGCCTCTACGAGCGTACCGGGTTTCGCCTGGTGCCGGATTCCGCTGTTCCCAATCGGGTCGGCGGCACGTCATTCGGCATGATCTGGGCCGCGCCGCGATAACGGCGAACGAGACTCCTGTGTTGGTTACGACGACCAGCTCGAACTATCTGAAGGGAGCCGCGTTCGGCTTTGCCGCAGCGTCGATCTGGGCGAGCTGGAGCGTTGTCACGCGGCTGGCCGCTGTCGGCATTGCTTGCAATACCCCTGCTCGGGGAGTGGCCAAATGAAACGGATTGGGACGGCATCATTCTGATCTCCGCCGGTGTCTATCTGGCAAGCGGAGCACCATTGCCGACTGGAACCAGCCGGCTCCTGACAGAACGGTGAAACCGGGAGTGACCATGGTGGCCGTACGCTGCGGGTAGGAGCCGTAGGAAATAAAGGGTTGAATTATCTGAATGCATCTAAGCACTAGATCTACAGTCGAACCGGGAGCGTAGCTCTTCGAGCGTTTCAGCTGGCGTGCCGTTGGCGGTATCGACGACGAGGCGCGGCCGATCCCAAGGCTCGTATTGACGGTCGACGACTTGCTGCCAGGTAGGCCGGGTTAATCCAGCGACATCGATTGTGCGCGTCTCGACCCTGCGGCGATGTTCGTCGGCGTCCGAGCAAACCACTTCGATTTCGAAAATTGCAGAGTTCGTCGCAGCTGCGACGTTACGCCATGCATCCCGGGTTATTGCGAGAGGGTTGACCGCATCGGCGACCACGATCCGGCCCAGTCGCAGATTTGCCTCGGCCAAAGCGTAAGCCACGATGTAGCCGGCTGGCCCCACGTCGCCGGCCAGCACATCAGAAGACCGCAGAGCTTGTTCGATTGTGTCGATCCGCAAATATGTGGCAAGGCGCTCCTGTGCAACGGCGCGCGCGAGTGTCGTCTTACCTGTTCCGGGAAGCCCTCCGAACACGATCAGCATGCGCGGCGCACCAGTCAAGAATTTCGCACCGCCGGAGGGCTACGAGCCAGCAGCGGCATTAGGTTGCTTTGGGCGGCGCGCGACATAACCGACCCGCACTCCGGGTTCGAACCCCAGACTTTCGTAGAAGCGATGGACACGTGGGTCCTTTCGACCGCTTTGCAGCAAGACGTGGTAGCAATTGCGAGACCAGGCTTCGGTAAGGGCAGCTCGAACAACCGCGCGACCATGCCCCTGCCCGCGATGTTCAGGATGGGTTACGACATTTTCGAGGAATCCGTGTCCACGTCCGCCGCGCAGAAGGTTCGGCGCGGTGATGAGCATGCAGGTCGCGGCTATCCGTGCGCCGGCTTCGGAGACAAAAAGCGCCAATCCTTGGTGCGTCAACGTCTCTGACCAGATGTGTTCGATGCGTTCGGTCGGGTCCGCAATCGAACTCACTTCGGATACTCGAAAAAGGTCAAGCAAGCTCTCCAGATCGGACGCTTGAGCCAGCCTCGCTGTTGGCATTTCGGCACCCTAACTCCGAATCAAAGTTAGGCCACTTCGATCACTGTCGAAGTGTTCATCGGCCCGTCCGACCGGTTCGGGTGTTATATAGGGCAAATGATTACGGGCTATCTCTTTGCCGAAGTCGCGGCGCTCGTCGGGGAGCGTGCAAGAGCCACGATACTCCTGGCGCTTCTCGATGGTCGTGCCCTGACCGCCAGCGAGCTTGCCCACGCGGCTCGGGTCACCCCTCAGACGGCGAGCACGCATCTCGCCAAGCTGACCGAGGCGGGCTTGGTGCGGGTGGTCCGAGAGGGACGGCATCGGTATTTCCGGCTCGCATCGCCGAAAGTCGTAGAGATGATCGAGGGCATCGTCGCCGTTGCGCTCGAAAACAGACCGCGATACCGCCCTGTGTCGCGTCAAGCACGCGAGCTTTGCGCGGCCCGGATCTGCTACGACCACCTTGCCGGTCGTCTCAGCGTCGACCTGACCGACTTTCTCACCGCGAACGAGTACATTGTGCTCGGCGAAGAAGCCGCTGAAATCACGCAGGCGGGCGAGCGATTTCTCGCCGAGTTCGGAATCGACCTTTCCGCGCTGAATTCGACCGGTCACGATTTCTGCCGACCGTGCCTCGATTGGACCGAACGGCGGCCACACATCGCGGGAGCGGTCGGAGCCGCGCTTACGAAACGGTGCTTCGATCTCGGCTGGACGGAGCGGGCGAAGCGCAGTAGCGCGGTGATCGTCACCGCATCGGGCAAGCACGGTTTCCTGGAAACTTTCGGCATCGGCGTGCCCGAGGAAACGCTTGCCAGTGTGAAATGAGGAGGTCGTTCATGTCTGACGAGCCACGAATCAGTCCGGTCGACGCCGACACCGCGGAAGGGGCCTTGAAGGAAATCGTCGACGGGAATCGCAGCAGGTGGGGCAAGCCGCTCCTGCCATACCTCTTGTATGCGCGCAGCCCGGCGGTCTTTAAGGGCACGATGGCGATGTGGGCCGCCGTGTGGAGCTTCGTGAAGATCGACGCGCAGCTCAAGAGCCTGGTCAACCGCCGCGTCGCGTGGTGGAACGGCTGCCCGTTTTGACAGGACGCCAACGCTGCCGTGGGCAGCGAGCTCGGGATCTCGACGGAGAAGTTGAACGCGCTGCACGACTACGCGAAGAGCCCGCTCTTCAACGCGGCCGAGCGCGTGGCGCTCGAATACGCCGACGCGATGACGGACACCGCGAGCGACGTCGACGATGCGCTGTTCGCGCGGGTGCGCGAGCACTACGACGAGGAGCAGATCGCGGAGCTCACGATGCTGATCGCCTGGGAGAACGCGAGTTCGCGCTTCAACCGGGCGCTCCGCGTGCCCTCCGCCGAGCTCTGGAAGCCGGCCTGACGCGAAGATCGTTCTAGATAGTAAGAGCATCGTCTTTGCTATCCTGCGGGAGCTGAGACCGCCGGGCCAGGACTAAGGACGGAGGATGGTTGCCAGCGACGGCTTTGCCGAGTTCCTGCGCGAACAGCTGGCACCACTCGGCCGCGTCACAATGCGCCGCATGTTCGGCAAGACCGGCGTGTTCTGCGACGGGGTGATGTTCGGGATGGTGACGGACAACATGCTCTACCTCCGGGTTGATGACCACAACCGGGCGGCGTTCAAGGAAGCCGAGTCCGTTCCGCCCCTCAGCTACGCGAAGAAGGGCTGCACCATAGACCTCTCCTTTTGGCGCGCGCCGGAGCGGCTGTTCGACGAACCCGACGAGCTTGTCACGTGGGCGCGAGTAGCACTGGCGGCGGCACGCCGGGTCGCGGCGAAGAGAGAACGGACAGCGCCAAGGCGAAAATCAAAGTCGTGACGCGCGTAATGGCGGGCCGGAGCCTCATCACGGCCGCCTCAGTTCACCGGAACAAGGTCTATCTCGACCGGGCCTTACAGCGCCCACGTAGTCGGAGAGCGATTGTTTTTGACGATCGAAATTCGCACCAGAATTCGATGCGTCAAGCCTGTCGACGGCGCCCACTCAACCGCCCCCTGCCGCCCTGATCCATTCGGAAATGCGTTGCACCACCGTGTCCTCGATCCCGAGATAGCCGTGCGGCGACATCCCTTGGCAAGGGTCGGAGCGTTTGGCGGTTTGGCCGCTCCTCACCATCACCAGCTCCTTCCGCGGTGAGCGGGTCAGGGCCGAGAGCACCATCGGCGCATCGCCGGGCGGCGTATCCGGGCAAGTGTCGTATTCGTTGCTGACGACGAGCACGGGGACTGCGACGGCACCCGGCTCGGCATCGAAGATGGTCTCACCTGAGGAGCCGGGGCGGCGGGTTGCCGAAGAGGTCAGGACGGCTCCGGAGACCTTCGAGCCGAGATGTGCCGCACCGTTGACGGCTGCCGTGGTGCCGGCGCTCGTGCCGATCAGCCAAACCGGCAATGCGGCGCGAGAGCGGCCGAAATCGATCGCCCGGCTGATCGCGTCGGCGTAGGCCGGCAGATGGCGCTGGCCGGCCAGAGAGGTTCCGTTGGGCGCGTCCGGAAGCACCACGGCAAACCCCTGCGCGACCCAATGACCAAGCGTTCGCAACAGGAAGTTTCCGCCGAGCTGGTGGACACCGCCGCCGCTGTCGAGGCCGATGATGCCGTCGCCGCCGGGCAGCAGGAGGACGATCGCGCGGGCCTGCCGACCCCCGAGGAAGAGCACCCGCTCGGTTCCGCCGGCGACCGGCACATCGCTGACGACAGCGGCGGCCGGTGCGGTTTGCCCGAGCGCCGCGCCGGAGAGCGCAGTCGCGGCGAACGCGAGCAGGATTGCGCACCATTCAGCGCGAACTGGCCGGCGCCCCGATCGTCGGAATTGCAGATACATGACCGATCACGGACCCCCAACCCTGGCGCAGCGCCTCGCGCTTATCCAAGGTCATCCCGATCCGGGCGGCAACCGCCTTTGCCATGCGCTCGCCGACGCGTACGCGGGAGGTGCGGCACTTGCCGGCCACGCGGTCATGCGGGTGGAAGTGGCGCGCCTGGAGTTCCCGATCCTGCGCGCACAGCAGGATTTCGAGCATGGCCCTTTGCCCGACAGCCTGGTCGAGGCGCGCGACGTGAGCAGGTCGGACCCTTCCGACCGCGGAGTCCACTTCATGTCAAACTTGGTCACGAACTCCGTCCGACGCGCGTCCTCGGGTCTGGACCGGTCTTCTTTCGCCCGTCACCTCAGACGAGCCTTGAGGCGAGGAGAATCAGCAGCGGCCCGCAGCTGGCGATGTTTACTATAAATCGAACATAGATTCGTAACCACGAATTTTCAGCAATTAAACATAGATATTCTGGATGAATTTGCCTTTTTCGGCGAGATTAAAACCAACACTGTTGGTTCTTCCAAACACTCTTCGAAAAGCGATTGGGACATGATTTCTATGATGTCACGTGCATCTGTCTGGGTTGGCAAAACTAAAGATTATTGGCGCTGGGTCGCCAAACCTTCCGCCGAGCTGGTGACGCCGCGAGGGCTGCTCTCGTCAACGCTGTCGATTTGGTCGGACGAAGGCGGCGGCGTCGCTGTCATCTTGGGGCTCGTGGCGACCCTGGTTATCGCCATTGTCGGCCTCGGGGTCGACGTCGTTTATTGGTATCGCACCGACCGTGCTATGCAGAACGCCGCCGACTCGGCCGCGATCGCCGCCGCCAGCAACGGGACGAGTTCGTATCAGAACGAGGCGAAAGCCGTCGCCAGCCAATACGGTTTTGATGATGGCAGCAAGGGCGTCACCGTCACTGCGCTCAACAACCAGACCTGCCCGGGCGGAGGGACGAACTGCTTTAAAGTCACCGTGGCGATGGCCGCGGCACCGCAGTTCTTCTCGCAAGTCGTCGGTCTCCCCCCACCCCCGCTCTCGAGCGCGGCGATGGCCGGCGGCTCTCAGTTACATAAGTATTGCATGCTCGCTCTCGCCGGCAGCGGCACGGACCCGGCGATACTTACGCACGGCGCGCCAAACGCCGACCTCACGAATTGCACCATCATGTCGAACACCGGGTCCACCTGTACCGGCCACAACCTCAACGCCACCTATGGCGATGCCCATGGGACGAACAACGGCTGCGGCATTAGCGAACACAGCAATGTACCAGCCGTCAGCGACCCCTATGTGGGGCTGGCCGTGAACATTCCAGCCAACCCGTGCAAGACTTCTGACTATTCGTGGGAGCCGACGAAGAAGAAGGATCCGGCTCTAGATACCTCCTCCTTACACACTTGGGGGGTGGCGAACGCTTCCAGCACTATTACGCTGACTAATTCTTCGACGATCGCTCCCACGATCGGAAACGGCATCGTCTGCGGTGATTTGCAACTGGCACAAAACGCGACGGTGACGGTGAATACCGCCTCGCCAGGGTCGATCCTCGTCATAGAGAACGGGCAGCTCGATACCAACGGGGGCACGCTGCAAACCGCATCCGGCTCCGCGGTGACGGTCATCTTCTCCGGCGACCCGTCAGATTCGCACAATCACTCCCCGACTAACGCCGGCACGCTCAACCTCCAGGCCCCGACAACAGGCACCTGGAAGGGAGTAGCGATCTACCAGGATCCCAATCTGAAGAACGGGCTCGATTTTACCTACTCAGGCAACAACCCAACCTGGGATATCACCGGCTTGACCTATTTCCCGCACGCGAGCGTGACCTTCAGTGGCGCGGTCAACAAATCAAGCAACGGAGCTTCCTGCTTTGTGCTGGTCGCCGACAACATCACCATAAACGGTACCGCGAATATTCTCGAGACCGGCGGCTGCGCCGCGGCGGGACTTGACATGCCGACCGACACGATTGCCGCTGCGGGACTGGTGCTATGAACGACTCTGAGGCACATGACGCGGCCGGGGGAGTGAGGGCGCGGTTCCTTGCCGATAGCGCTGGCACTGCGATACTCGAGTTTGCCCTCGCCGCGCCGATCCTGGTGGTCCTGCTGCTCAACCTCTTCGATTTCAGCGTGCTGATCTGGTCGAGTATGCAGACCGAAAATTCGGCACAGATGGGGGCACAAGCCGCGTTCAAGACCTGTGCCGGCGGAGCCATTCCGGCGCTCACCAATTGCGCGGGCCTCAGCGCCGCGGTCACCACCGCGGCCCAGAGCACCTCGCTCGGCACCGGCGTCACCGTTGCCAGCGGTTACCCGGGCGAGACCTTCTACTGTACTTCGGGCTCTACCCTGCAATCGGTCGGTACCTCGCCGCCGAGCCCCTACGACTGCTCGGGAGCGACCCCGTCCGATGCCGCTGCCACGCCGGGCGATTACATCGTGGTCCAGGTGAACTATTCATATACACCGACGTTCCCCGGTCTGAGCCTCGCCTCGGCCCAGACCCTGACTGCCAAGGCCTTGCAAAGGTTGCAATAGGATGAAAAGGCTCCTCCGCCTTCTGAGCTGCCGGCGCGGCGCGACGATCGTCGAGTTCGCGTTCGTTGCGCCGGTCTTCTTGGCAATGATCTTCGGGGGCATCGATATTGCGCGAGCGACCTGGACGTTCGGCAGCCTAACTTACGCCGCCGAACGTGCGGCGCGCTACGCGTCGATCCACACCAGCGACAGCAGTCCCATCGCCGCCAGCACCGTTCAGACCTACGCCCTCAACGCCTATTATGGTGAGAGCCTCAGCGGCAACCCGTTCACCTATTCGGCGACGGGTTGCGGGAATACCGTCACGGCATCTTACGCCTATTCGCTGGCGATCCCCTTGGTCGGTACCTGGTCGATCCCGCTGACGGCGACAGCCTGCTTCCCTTGATCCAGTCGTCGCGAATCTGGGCGTATCAGGTGCGCCCTCCTGCGGGTCGGTCAAAGCGGCCTGGCCGAGCAAGCCGACAGCGGTTTCCCGTAAGCCGCACGCCAAGCAGCAATGATGCAACGCGATCGCCCGGGCCAGCATAAACCGCGTTACATCGCGAAACGATGCCAACGCCTCATGCCCGATCGGGTGCGAGCCGACGTCCTCGAGCTCTTCGTTCGCCGGCGGCTCGCCGAACACATTGCTGCCGTCGCCGAGAAAGAACCGAGTGTTGAAGCGCCCGAAGGAATGGGACGGCGTGATCGTCTCGGCGGGGTGCAAGATGGCGCAGATCGACACTTATTCAGGTGCGGCGCACGCCGTAGAACGTCGCGAAACATCCAGGCAGGACGTCGGTCAAATCCTTCCGGTACGCCGTCGCCTGCCAGTACTCGCCCATCGGGATGAACGGCACGTCTTCCCAGAGCTGCTTCTGCAAATCGATGCAGATCCGCTTTTGCTGCTCCAGATCGCTCGTGTCGAGCCAGGCGGCGCGCAATTCCTCGATGCGCGGACTGTTGGCCCAGCCGTTTATCGGCTCCTTGCCGTCGGCGCGAACGGCCAGGTTGCCGTACGGATGAACGTTCGGCAGAGAGCGATCGATTAGGGTGCAGAACATGTTGTAGCCGCCCTTGTCCGGCGGGCCCTGATTGTTGCGACGCCGTACAATGCTGGCGAATTCCTGTTCCTGGAGATCGATGTTCATGCCGGCGCGCCGCAGTTGCTCGGCGCCGGTTCTGGTCAGATTGCCGAGCTCGCCGACGTCGGTTGGCGCCATCACGACGATTTTCTCGCCCTTGTAGCCGGCCTCTGCCAGCGCGCGCTTGACGGCTGCATAATCGCGCGGGCGGCGCAGCACCTCGATGCCGACATCGCTGGCCAGCGGCGAGCCGGTGCCGAACAGACCGACATCGTCCCGCCAATTGTTCCGAGCACCGCCGGCAATCGCCGACATCGCCTCGGCCTGATCGACCGCTCCGAGCAACGCTCGCCGTATTGCCGGGTTGTCGAACGGCGGATAGCGGTGGTTGAAGGTCATGATGCCGTTCGCCGTCGCGAAATGCGAAACGACGGTAATGTTGGGGTCGCCGCTGACCTGGTCGACGAGATCGCGCGGCGGGTTCTCCCACCAGTCGATCTCGCCGCGGCGCAGCGCGGCCGATGCCGAAAACGGATCCAAGGTCAGCCATTCGACCCGCTCGAAATTGGCCACCTTTGGCCCGGAGGTGAACCCGACCGGGCCGCCCGCCCGCGGCTGATACTCCGCAAATCGCCCGAAGACCGCGCGAGCGCCGCTGACATGCTCGTCCTTGAGAAAGCGGTAGGGGCCGCTGCCGACGATTTCGCCGACCGGCTTGAACGGCGACTCCGACGCCAGACGCTCCGGCATGATCGCCGGTACGTTGCCGCCAGGGCCGGCGAGGGCCTCGGGCAGATGCGGGAATGGCCGCCTCAGGCGAAACCGCACTGTGCGGTCGTCAGGCGCCGACAGCTCGTCGGTCGCGTCCATCAGCGCGTTCGTAAAGATGACGCGCGGCGCGAAGCGGCGGATGCTGGCGACAACGTCCCGCGCCAGCACCGGCTCCTTGTCGTGGAAGCGCAGCCCGCCGCGCAACGTCAGGGTCCAGATCAGGCCGTCCTCCTCGACCTGATGGCCTTCTACCATTTGAGGCTGGGCCTTCCACTCGGTGTCGATGCCGTAAAGGGTGTCGAACACGAGATAGGCGTAGTTGCGGGTCGGCCTTGCACCGGTGACGACCGGATCCAACACCGAAAGATCCGCGACCCCGACAAAGACGAGGGTTTTCGCGCGGTCCGCTCGCCCCAGTCGAGGCGCCGCGCCGAGCGTAAATGTCGCCGCCGCCGCGGCTTTGAGCAGATCGCGTCGTCTCACACCGGTTTCTCTCAACTTTGCAAGCCGCGGGGCCATCCTGGGCCGGGCTGTTTATCCGCCGGACGTATGGGAAACAACGGCAAACGCTCCCGCACGCGCTCGAATGCGAAGCCGCGTGACCGAGAAGCCCTTGCGCCCGCCAGGTTGCGTCCCATCTATGTGATGGTGCCATTATAATAATTGCTATACGAGCTTTTTCATGATGGATACACAAGCAACAGGCCGTTGTCGAATTCCGCTGCCAATTCCCCTGCCGGCCCCCGGAAATTCCGCTGCGGGGAAGCTCACCCAAATTGCATCCAAGCTACTGATCTCAAATAAGTTTTGGGCGCTGAGAGGGTGCTTTTGGCGCTCGGAAGTCGTTTTCTCCCTGATGGCAGGGGAATACGATGGGGTCCGGGGCGGAGACCCTTACGACAAGCCGGGGCCGGGCATGCCCCAGGGCGGGTCGAGCCCGACGCCGCTGAGGCGGCCGAAGAGCTTGGTCAGGGTCAGACGGTCGGCCAGCGGCAGCGGCGGCGCCAGCAGCGAGGCGATGTTGGTCCGCAAATGGTCGGGGTCGCCGGTGCCGAAGAGGACGACATCGACCCCGGGCTCGTGCCGGGCGAAGCGGTAGGCGGCTTCGGTGATGGTGCTGGCACCCGCCTCGTGCAGCAGGAAGCCGAGCGGGTTGCGGGAATCGGCGAGCCAGCGCGGCAGTTCGCGGCGCTGGGTCAACTCGCGCAAGGCTGCGGCGAGGCGCTCGGGCCGCGAGAAGATGTTGCGCACCGCGAACATCACGAGGGTGCCGACCCGGTTGGCGATGGTCCGCGGGAAGACTTTGGCGCGCGCGTTCTGGTGCATCATGTGGAACGCGACCATCACCGCGTCCCACACCTCGTCCTCGACGGCGCGCTGCAGCATATCGTGCTCGGGGTCGTCCGAGGCGGTCTCGGTGACGCCGAGATGGCGGAGCTTGCCTTTCGCCCGCTCCTTCAACAGCGCCGGGGCGATCACGTCGCGCGCCTCGGCATAGGCTTCGGGCATCACACCGTGCAGCTGGAAGATGTCGACGTAGTCGGTATCGAGCCGGCGCAGTGATTGGTCGAGGCTCGCGACAGCCCGCTCGGCCGCGCGCCGGCCCTCGCCATGCGGGACCCAGGCCTTGGTGGCGACGACGACGCTCTCACGCGGAATGCTTTTGATCGCCTCGCCGACGACCGCCTCGGTGCCGTACATCGCGGCGGTGTCGAGGAGATTGACGCCCAGGTCCAGAGCCTGGCGGACGAGGGCGACGGCTTCGGCCTTGCTCTTGCCGGTGCCGAGGCCGAGCCGGCTGAACCCGCCGCAGCCAAGACCGGCGACGCTGACGGTGAGCCCGGTTCGGCCGAGTGTCACGTATTCCATGACTTCTCCCGCTACATTAGGGGCCCCAATGGCGGGCGCGCCGCGCCAGATGGGGCGCGTCCAACCCGACCCCCACCAGATGGCCGAAGAGACTCGCGAGCCGGGCGCGGTCCGCCTCGGGCAAGGGCGGGGCGAGCAGCGAGGCGAGGTTGGTGCGCAGATGATCAGGATCGCCGGTGCCGAAAAGGACGACATCGACCCCGGGCTCGTGGCGGACAAAGCGATAGGCCGCGTCGATGACGCTCCCGGCACCGCCCTCGTGGATCAGAAAGCCGAGCGGATCCTCGGTCTCGGCGAGCCATTGCGGCACCTCGTCCCCGGCCGCCAGCTCGCGCATCGTCGCGGCCAGCTGCCCCGGGCGGGAGAAGATGTTGCGCACCGCGAACATCAGCAACGTCCCGACGCGATGCTCGCGGGTCAGCGGGAAGACCGTGTCGCGCGCGTTCTGGTGCATCATGTGAAAGCCGACCATCGCGACGTCCCATAGCCCGTCGGCGGCGGCGCGCTGGAGCATGTTGTGCTCGGGATCGTGCGGGGCCGTCTCGGTGATGCCGAGGTGGCGGAACTTGCCCTTGGCCTGCTCCTTCAGCAGAGCCGGCGCGATGGACTCGCGCGCATGGTCGTAGGCAGCGGGCGCCACACCGTGCAGCTGATAGATGTCGATGTAGTCGGTGGCGAGCTGGCGCAGCGAACTGTCGAGCGAGTCGACGGCACTCTCGGCACTCGCATTCGGATTGCTGACATTGAACGGCGCCTTGGTGGCGATCACGACCTCCTCGCGCGGGATCCCCTTTAGGGCCTTGCCGAGAACCGCTTCGGTGCCGTAGGCGGCGGCCGTGTCGAAGAGATTGACGCCGAGATCGAGCGCCTGATGGATCAATGCGACGGCCTCGGTCTCGCTCTTGCCCCTTCCGAGCCCGAGCCTGCTGAACCCGCCGCACCCGAGCCCCGCGACACTCACCCGCAGACCGGTCCGGCCGAGCGTGACATAGTCCATTCTAGCGCACACCGACATGGGGAATGACGCGCTCGGCAAGCAGGCGCATCGAGCGCTCGACCGCCTCCTCCTCGGGGGCGCCGAAATTCATCAAACAAGCGATCTCCTTGATCCCGAGCGCGGCATATCGGTGTATCCGGTCGATGCATTCGGCCGGCTCGCCGATGATGAAATGATCGGCGTCGATCTGAGTGGCCGAGCGGGCAGCGGCGCCGAGCTCGGTCACATTCTGGTGCCCCCAGGCGTCGTACAACCGCAAAAAGCGGCTGCCGAAAAATTCCAGCGCCGATTGCTTTGACTTGCCGTCCGGGACGACATGAACGATGCGGTTGATCACGGTCGCCTTCTGCTCCGGGTCCTTGCCCAATCGGCGCAATTCCGCGTGGTAGACGCCGAGCATCCGCGGGATGCCTCGGCGAGCTCGGCTTGCCGCAACATCGTATCGAAGCGCCTCTCCGACTGGATCGGGGACAGACCGAAACGCAATTGCCATCTCCTCGGAGGCCACTCGGGCGGGATTGGCACTGTTGAAGGTGCCGGTCTGCCCGACGGCGTGTCAAGCCGAGCGGGCCTCTGGGTGCCGACCGGCATCGGCAAGGACGGCGGAAACGGGTCAGACCCTTCGTCTTCCGCCGCCGGGAGCCCGCGTAGCCCGATTCTTCCGTGCTCGCTTGTCGGCGACGGCTGGCGGCGGTCAACTCCGTCAGGGCCCCGCCACTTCTTAGGATTTCGCCAATTGGGTTGCTGCATCATGCGCAGCATTTGCTGCAACGGAGCCGAGAAATGCTGGTCGTCACTACGGAGAATGTCGCGGGTCACCGCGTGGTCGAGGTCAAGGGACAGTGCTTCGGCGTCGTCGTCCGCAGCCGCGGGCTCGGCGGTAACGTCATGGCGGGACTGCGCTCGATCGTCGGCGGAGAGATCCATGAATACACCCACCTGCTCGAGGAGACGCGGCGCCAGGCGGTCGATCGCCTGGCGGAAAATGCCGCCGTGATGGGAGCCAACGCGGTCGTCATGATGCGCTTCGACTCCTCGGAGATCGGGCAGACGATGAGTGAGATCGTCGCCTACGGCACCGCAGCGGTAGTCGAGCCGGTGACCAGCTGAGAGGGCGGTTGCTGCTCGTCATCGGCGGCATCACGCTGGCTGGCGCCGCGATTGGCGCGCTCGCCGGCCCTCGGAGCCGCTCCCGGTTGCTCGGCGGTTGCGAACTGAACGTCCATAGAATTGCCCAATTGGTACCGCATAACCCAGGATGATCGCGGTGCCTGACGGGGCGTCATGATGGTGAGCAAAGGCGCATATGGTCCAGGGGCAGTGAGGAGCTGCTACAACCTTAAGAGGAGTCCCCGCTGCAGATCTGCTGTAGATGCAACGGGCTGTCATATATCAAACAACCATACATAGCAAAGTCCTGGTGCAGAAGCTGCCCCCTCACCCCAGCCCTCCCGCCGCGAGCGGGACAGGGCTGGACCCGCGGAACGGGAGGGTGAGGGGCAGGGCAGCAGAGAGGCCGCTCACCCGACGGTGGCCAAGGGTGCGAAATTGGGTCAGACTGGCCGGCAGCAGCGACCCCGGAGGGACCAAGCATGATTACCAAATTCACCACGGTGTATGCGGGCCACGTCGATCTTCCCGACCGGGGACAGAACGCTACTCCGGCCAACGAGCGACGTTACTCGAACGAGCATCTGGCGAGTGTGTTCGAGAAGACCGAGGCAATCGCCAAGAAGATGGATGCGCTCGACTTCGACACCTTGTGGCTCGCCGAGCACCATTTTCAGTACGAAGGCTATGAGTGCATCCCCAATGACCTCATGCTGGCGGTGCATCTCTCCCATCTGACGAAAAACCTGAAGATCGGCTGTGCCTTCAATATCGCGCCGATGTGGCATCCGCTGCGCCTGGCGGAGGACTTCGCGACTGCGGACATCCTGACCGGCGGCCGGACGATCTTCGGCGTCGGCCGCGGCTATCACACGCGCGAGGTCGAGACCTTCGGCGCCCCGATGCTGAACCAGGAAGCCAACCGCGAGCTCTTCGAGGAGCAAGTCGAGATCATCTTCAAGGCGTTCAACGAAGAATCATTCTCGCATCGTGGCAAGCACTATACTCTGCCGCCCGAAGTTCCTTATCGCGGCTACACGCTCAAGGAGCTGACGTTAGTCCCGCGCCCATTCCATCGCCCGGTCGAATGCTGGCAACCGATCGTCAGCGCCAATCCGCGCGGTCTCGATTTCATGGTGAAACACGGCATCAAGGGTGCGGTCGGCGGCGGAGCAGCGACAATGCAAGCGGGGCCGATTACCGGTTATCGCGAGGCCGCAGCCCGGGCAGGCAAGCAGCTTGCACTCGGTGAGGACCTGCAGCTCGGTCTGCATTTCCATCTCGCCAAGACCCGCGAACAGGCGATCCGCGAGATCACGCCGATATACGAAGAGCACGTGAAGATGTTTGCGCCGCTGGGTTTTGTGCCGGGCTTGACGCCGGATCAGATTGCAGCAGTCGCCCGCCGCGGCGGCTGGGCGGCAGCGGGCGTGCCGGCGGTCGAGCATTTCATGGAATTGGGCTCGTGGTTCGCCGGCACGCCGGGGCAGCTGGTCGACCGGCTCAAGGGCTTCGAAGAGCGCTACCCCGGGATGCAACACATCAGTCTCAGCAACCCGATCGGCACGCCGGAGGCGATCATGCTCGAGCAGTTCCAGTGGCTCGCCGAAGAGGTCATGCCGGCATTCAACCTACCCCGCCGATAAGAACCGGACAGCACCGGGAGGAAGAGTTTCGCCTGGTTTGGCGCGAAACTCTTTCCTTTCGGATACCCTATGTGATAGCGCGGTCCCATATTTAGGCATCCGGCCAGGAACGCCGATGGAGGCCTCGGGATGCAGAGCCAGAACCGGTTTTTCGACGATCTCGCGCGCGTCGCTGCGGGTGCGTTGGGCACCCTGTCAGGGGTCAAGACCGAGGTCGAAGCGCGGTTGCGCGATCAGCTCGAAAGGGTGCTCGCCGGCATGGATCTCGTCAGCCGCGACGAATTCGAAGCCGTCAAAGCAATGGCCGCCAAGGCCCGATCCGAGCAGGAAGATCTGATTAAGCGATTGGCCGACCTCGAATCCAGGCTGGTCGCCCTTTCCGCCGGGCAGCCGGAGGGATATGCCAAGGGCGAAGGCTCGCCCGGCAACGCGACCTAGTGTTCGTCAACGCGCGATCAACTACGCCAAATATTAACTTCTTGTACGTTGTCAGCTTCGGTTTTAGGCCTTACACGCTTTCGCCAGGGGATTAGTTGCTCGGAACCATTGCCGTCCGAAGTCTGTACCGCCCTGCCGAGCCGCTCGAGGAGCGCGCGATGACTTCTGTTTCAATCGCCGAACCGACACTGTTCTCGGGAAATCCCATCGACCTCGTCGAGGAGATTGTCATCGCCAATGACTGGGCGCATGACCGGGCCAGCGAGGAGGAGTTGGTCGTCGAGATTTCCGGTCGCTGGTGCGATTATCGACTTTATTTCGTGTGGCAGGAGGAGATCTGTGCGATGCACTTCTCCTGTGGGTTCGACATGAAGATCCCAAAGGGGCGCCGGAGTGCTGTCTACGAGCTCTTGGCGCTGGCTAACGAGAAACTCTGGCTCGGGCATTTTGATCTTTCGGCGGAGGACAACTCGCCGGCCTTCCGACACGCGGTGCTGTTGCGCGGCATCTCGACCGCAAGCGCCGAACTGGTCGAGGATCTCGTGGATATCGCCTTATCGGAATGCGAGCGTTTCTATCCGGCGTTTCAGTTTGTCGTGTGGGGCGGCAAATCGCCTGTTCAGGCAATCGCATCGGCGATGATCGATCCGGTCGGAGAAGCCTGAGCGAGGGGCAGTTGGGCATGGTTGGCAGCGAAGGAGCATGCGGCAGCCTCATCCTTGTCGGCTGCGGCAAGATGGGGACGGCGATGCTCCGCGGCTGGATCGCGAACGGCGCGGCCTCCCGCTTTCTCGTCGTCGAGCCGGAGGGGACGCCGCCCGCCCTTACTTCGGACGTCCCCGTGGAATGGCACAGGGCGGCCGACACGCTGCCGGGCGAATTGGTGCCCGATGCGGTGGTCTTCGCCGTCAAGCCGCAGATCGTCGATACGGTATTGCCTCTCTACCGGCGCTGGGTGCGCCGGGAAACGGTCTTCCTTTCGATCGTAGCGGGCAAAACCTTGACCGGGTTCGCCCGCCTCCTCGGTGCCGCGGCACTCGTCCGCACGATGCCCAACACGCCCGCCGCGATCGGACGCGCGATCACCGTCGCCTGCGCCAGCCCGCTGGTGACCCAGGCGCAGCGGCGGCTCTGCGATCGGCTGCTTGCCGCGATCGGCGAGAGCACTTGGGTCGAGGACGAGGCGCTGCTCGACGCCGTGACAGCGGTCTCCGGCAGTGGTCCGGCTTACGTATTTCTGCTGATCGAAGCGCTGGCGCGGGCGGGCGAGGCCGAAGGGCTGCCCCCCGACCTCGCCCTTCGGCTCGCGCGCGGCACTGTGGCGGGCTCGGGCGAGCTCGCCCGCGTTTCCGAGGAGCACCCCGCGACCCTGCGCGAGAACGTGACGAGTCCGGGCGGCACGACACGGGCAGCGCTCGATGTGCTGATGGCCGCCGACGGTCTCGAGCCGTTGATCCGGCGCGCTGTCGCCGCGGCCGCGGCGCGGTCGCGCGAGCTCGCAAGCTGAGAGAACGGCGATGGTGAGATCAGCTGGCCCGGGAGGGCGCCACCGCAACCCGCAGCCAGCTCCGAAGAGCGACGCGGACAGGATCATCGATGCAGCCCTCGCCCTGGTTGCGACCGAAGGATGGCGGGACTTGTCGCTTGCCGCCGTGGCTGCCGCCGCCGAGCTCCCGATCGGACAAATCTACCGCCTCTTCGGGTCGAAGCAGGCGATCCTGCGCGGGCTCTATCGGCGGATCGACGAGGCGGTGCTCGCCGAACCACCCCAGGGCGAGGCGGGGGAACACGCGCGTGATCGCTTATTCGATCTGCTCATGCGGCGATTCGACGCACTTGGGCCATACAAACCTGCGATCGAGGTGTTACGCCGCGAGTTGGTTGGCGATCCGCTGGCGGTGATCTGCGCCGGCAGATCGTTGATGCGCTCGATGTTCTGGATGCTTGCCGCTGCCGACATCGCCACCGGCGGGATACGCGGAGCGATCGCGGTAAAGCTCACCGCAGCAGCCTATCTGTCGACAATGAGGGTCTGGCGTGGCGACGACTCGCCGGATCTGGGGCGCACGATGGCCGTGTTGGACGCACGTCTGCGGCGGATCGAGCGGTGGCTCGCGCCGCTGCATCGTCCGCGCGCCGATGGAGAGCCGCTCCCCGCCTGATTTTGCTGCAGCGCAAAAGTAGGCTTGACTGAAGCGGGAGGGAGCCGATATAGCACTCGTTGTGCACTGCACAATTAATGAACCCCCTGAACCGGAACCGACCTATGGCTGATGCACAGACCCGCCCGAGCTTTTTCGATTTTGACGTGACCAAAATGATGGGAGATTTTCGCTTTCGACCGTTTGATGTCGAGGCGATGATGGCCTGCCAGCGGCGCAACATCGAGGCGCTGAGCCAGGCCAATCAGCTTACCGTGGAAGCCGTACAGGCAATGGCGCGGCGTCAGATCGAGATCGCCCGTCAGACCCTGGAAGACATGTCGGCGCTGTTCCGCGACATGACGCAGCCGGTCTCGACCGAGGACCGCATCGCCAAGAACACCGAATACGCGAAGCAGATGCTGGAAAAGAGCGTAAGCAACGGCCGCGAGATCGCGCTGTTGGCGACCAAAGCCGGCACCGAGGCGGCTGACGTCTTGCGCAAGCGCGCTTGCGAGGGGCTCGACGAGCTCCGTGAATTCGCCAAGCACCAGAACGGACATTAAACGTCATCCCTCCCGCGCCGCGGAATCGTCAACGCGGCAGGCGGACGCGCGCGCGCAGGCCACCCTGGGGTGAGCTCTCGAGAGTGATCTCGCCACCGTGACTGCGCGCCACGTCGCGGGCGATAGTCAGGCCCAGTCCGACGCCGCCGGTCGACGGGTTCCGTGAGGGATCGAGGCGGACAAAGGCCCGAAATGCACGATCCCGGTCCGAGGGACGGATCCCCGGCCCATCATCGTCGACCAGGATGTCGATACCGTCGGTGATCGCTACGCCAGTCAGCCAGACATGGTTGCTGTGGCGGTATGCGTTGCCGATCAGATTGCCGAGGCACCGTCGCAGCGCGTTCGGTCGCACCGGCATCACGCATTCGGGCGGAACGGCAAGCGACAACGAGGCTCCCTCGCGCCGAACCGCGGCGGCCACGTCCTCGAGCAGCAGCGAGATGTCGGTTTCCACCGGGCTCTCGGTCCCCTCCCCGCGCGCAAAGTCGAGATAGCCATGAATCATCCGCTCCATCTCAACGACATCGGATTTTAGCTCCTCGGCCGCGGGATCATCGCGAAGCAATTCGAGAGCGAGCTTCATCCGCGTCAGCGGGGTGCGCAGATCATGCGATACTCCAGCCAGCATCTGTGTCCGCTGACGTATCTGCCGCTGAATCCGGTTGCGCATTTTGATAAAGGCGATTGCCGCCTGACGAACCTCGACCGCACCTTCGACCTTGAAGAACGGGACTTCGAGCCCCTTGCCGAACCCGTCGGCTGCGGCCGCCAAGCGGCGCAGCGACTTGACCTGATTGCGCAGAAAAATAGTGGCCACCGCCAGCAGCACCAGGGACGACCCGACCATCCACATGACGAAGATGTAAGTGGTCGAGCTGTACAGCCGGTTGCGCGGCACGGCGACGGTGAGAACGCCATCGGACAGCTGCACCTTAATCTCGACGCGACGCGGATCGCGAAGCGCATCAAGACGGTAGGGTAGGTTGACCCGTCCCTGCATCGCCTGGACCAGCTGTTCTTCGGGTAGTGCGCCGCTCGATGTCGGCGGTGCCGGCAAGGTTTCGCCGCGGCGAAAAGTGACATCCAGATCGGCAGCCGCTGCGGCGTTCCCCAGCAGTCGCGCGAGGGCCAGATCCGAGGGGGCAAGTTGTATCGCCTCGATCAGGAGCGCGATGTCGCCGGCGACACCGGCGGAAAGCCGCCACGAGACGGCCGCCCAGTGGCGATCATAAAAAATCCAAGTCGCGATCGCCTGCAACATGACGAGCGGCATGATGACGATCAGCAGCGAACGGCCGAACATCGTGCGCGGCAATAGCCGCTTGATTAGCCCTCGTGGCTGAATTTCGAGTTCGGGGTCGAACTCGGGCTCGACATCGACCACGTCGAGCTTGGCCTCAACCTCGCTTGCACTCACCAATTTGTCCGATCCTCTCAATCGGGCTTGAGGGCATATCCGGTGCCGCGGACCGTCTGCAAATAGCGCGGAAAGCGCGGGTCGCGCTCGATCTTGCGACGCAGCCGGGTTATTTGCACATCGACGTTACGCATATTACCGCTGAACTGCGCCGAGCGTGACAGCTCCTCACGCGACACGGCCTCGCCAGCTCGCTGTGCGAGGGCGGTGAGCAACGTCGCTTCGGCGGCCGTCAGATGCACGATGTCGCCGCCGCGAAACAGCTCGCCGCGAACCGCGTCGAAGCGGCAGCCGCCGAGCCGAATTTCGCGCGGTACCGGATCCGCCTCGGGTCTACGTTGCAGAATGTTGCGAATCCGCAATACCAGCTCGCGTGGCTCGAAAGGCTTTGAGAGATAGTCGTCCGCACCCGCCTCCAGCCCGTTGACGCGATCTTCGGGCTCACCCATCGCGGTCAGCAACAGGATCGGCACGCGCCCCTCGCCGCACAAGGCGCGCGTCAGGTCGAGCCCATTCTCGCCCGGCATCATCACGTCCAGGACGACCAGATCGAAGGCAAAGCTCGCCAGCTGCGCGCGTGCCACGCTCGCGTCGCCGGCGATCGTTACCCGGAAGCCGTTATCCGTAAGATACCTGCGCAACAGCTCGGCCAGGCGGGCGTCGTCGTCGACCACCAGCAGATGGGGCTCGAGACGATCGGGCTCCGGATCGCTCATCAGGCACTCATAAGGAACCGGCGCCGGTCGCCTTCGTCGGCGATGATGCCGAGCAGCACTTTTCGGAAACCCTCGACCGCATGTGCCCCGGCTTGGGCATAGGCAGTGGCGACGCGGGCGCGCTGCGGCTCCGACAACTGGCGTTCGAGCTCGCGGCCCCTCAGGGTCAGGTCGAGCAGCCGTTGCCTGCGGTCTCGGGGGCCCGGGTATTGGATGATGAACCCTTGCTGCACGAGCTGGCCGAGAACGCGGCTCAAGCTCTGCTTGGTGATCTTCAGAATATCGAGCAATTCCCCGACGGTCATGTGCGGATGGCGCCCGACAAAATGGATGACCCGGTGATGGGCCCGCCCGAACCCATATTGCGCGAGGATCGCATCCGGCTCGGCGGTGAAATCGCGATAGGCGAAGAACAAGAGCTCGATACCATGCCGGACCTCGTCCTCGACCGGAAAGAAGGGCAACGCGACCGATTTTATGTCAGTCATATTGACATAACTCGCAACCTCGGGTATCGAAAGGTGTTTTCTGCGGTGTAACGTTCGGCCGCTTGGCGCCGCCGGCCAAGACCCAATATGTTGCAATATGTTGCGGTGAGGAAGACGCCATGTCCATGATCCCCTTCGACGACCGTGACGGCTTTATCTGGTATGACGGCGGCCTGGTTCCGTGGCGCGAGGCCAAGCTGCATGTGCTCAGCCACGGGCTGCATTATGCGAGCTGCGTCTTCGAAGGCGAGCGAGTCTATAACGGCAAGGTCTTCCATCTGGAGGACCACAACGAGCGGCTTTGCAATTCGGCGCGCATCCTCGGCTTCGAAGTGCCGGCCAGCATGGATGACCTGGCGCTGGCGACGCGGCAGCTGATATCGGCCAACAACATCGTCGACGGCTACGTCCGCCCGATCGCGTGGCGGGGTGCCGAGCAGATGGGCGTCTCGGCGCAGGCGACCAAGATCCACCTCGCTTTCGCCGCCTGGGAGTGGCCTGCCTATTTCTCACCGGAGGCGCGCGCCAGAGGCATCCGCATGAAGTGGGCGAATTGGGCCCGTCCCGCACCTCACACAGCACCCACCGAGGCGAAGGCGGCCGGGCTCTACATGATCTGCACCCTCTCCAAGCATATGGCCGAGGCCGAGGGGTTCGACGACGCGCTGATGCTCGACTGGCGCGGGCAGCTCGCCGAGGGCACCGGAGCCAACATCTTCCTGGTCATCAACGGCGAGCTGCACACCCCGACACCCGACTGCTTTCTCAACGGGATAACCCGCCAGACCGTCATCGGCCTGGCGAAGAAACGCGGCATCAAGGTGGTCGAGCGGGCGATCATGCCGGCCGAGCTCGCCAAGGCGGACGAGGTCTTCCTGACCGGCTCGGCCGCCGAAGTGACCCCGGTCGGCGAGGTCGCCGGCGAGGTCGGCAACTACCGCTTCACGCCGGGTGCCATCTGCCGTCTGATGTGGGAAGACTTCGATCGTACCGTCGGCAAGCAGGTCGCGACCGCCGCTTAGCCCTTGCCGCCCCGATATGAGCGACGAACGAACCGATCTGATTCTCAGCATGCTGCGCGCGATCCGCGCCGAGCAAGCGGCGCAGTGCGAGAAACTGGACGAGATCATCAGCCGGATCGGTGCCCTAGAGCGCGAGGTGGCCACGCTGACCCTCCGCTTCGCCGAAATGAAGGTCGACTTCGCCAACCTGTCAGTACGGATTGACAATCTCGATCACCGTGTCAGACGGATCGAGCAGCGCTTAGAGCTGATCGAGGTTCCAACCTCTACCTGAGTCCGTCGGGTGCCGATCGCCGTTTGGCGTCTTCATCTTCGACGCGGGCTTCGACTCAGCGTTCGCCCGCCGAGGTCTCTCCGCCTAGGGCGGAAAAGTGAAGAGGCTGGACACGAAAACGAGTCGAGCCGCTCGGCCCGGAAAATATTCGATCGTCTTCCCGGCGAAAGCCGGGACCCATCATGCCGCCGCTCCGAAGTTTTCAAGCAGTGACAATGCCTTACCAATGGTCGTGCCTCGGCGAAATGGACCCCCGGCCTGCGTTGGTCATGGCCGGTGATCGCCACTCACGGGCGGGCGAAGCTTTCGCGAATGCCGTCTTGATCGCGCGCCAGCGACCGGGGAAGTCGGCATCGCCTGCCGGTAAGGTCCACGGGCAGTGCATGTGGTCGCGAAAAACGACCAGGCGTCGATATGGAAGGGCCCGTGGAGCCGCACCTGCCGAACAGCGTCCCGCAGCAGGTGAATTTGCGTCACCAACAGGTCTGGGCGACGGTCGAGCAAGTTGACCGTGAAGAAGAACGTTCCACCCGGAACCCGATTGCAGCGATAGTCCGGCACGCAAGGGAGCATGCCGTGGAGAACGGCGGAATGCGCTCCCGCTTTTCCGCCCTACGCTTGCTGCGAGTTAGGGTCGCATTCTATTCTTGATAACAGATTTTTTCGAGAATAACTGTATAGGGCGCTCGAGAAGGGATCTCCCATATCGCGGGTGACCAACTCATTACCTCAGAGTTGGATCCCTATCAGCGTCACCGCTCAGAAATCCAGGAAGATGGCAGCTCTGCAATCGCTGCGACTTATCTTCAGAAGAAAAGCACCGAACGAAAAAGTAGAGCGTTTTGCGTTGGTCGGAAATCCGGTCGAATATTGCCTCCAATACAGGTTTCAATTCACGTCTATCGTTGTCTGTGACGTCTGACTTGCCCGAGAGGATGCTCTTAACAAATGTCGACAAGCGTAGTTCGCGTAGGAGACCGTCCAGAATAATAAACTGACCTTGTATTTGTCCTTCAAAATCCGTGCTCTTGAATGCATCGTAATATTCTTGTAGGCCGACGATATTTATCATCAAGTCTGAATTCCATTCAGTCAATGTTACAATATATGCTTTCCATGCATCGTCAATCTCAGCGCCTGAGTGCGAGTAATATAGCGAGCTTGAGGCAGCATCAGACACTCGCCGAGCAAAAATCTCTGCGAGGAAGATACGTTTCCAGGCCGCGCGAATTAGACCTTCAGAGAATCTAGATTTAGCCGAGTCCTTTGCAAGTACGATCTGTTCCGAACGTGTCCATGCTAGCCGATCTGTTATCTTAAAAATCTTGTCAGCCAAATCGAGAGAGGTTGCTAGCACCGCTCCGACAAGGCCAGCCACAAGGGCGATGCTCGACGTTTTGGCGCGGTCGAGCCACAACTGTGCCGAAGTCTGTGCCGGCCCAGAGGCAGCATCGGACACCGATGGGGAGGGTTCAGGCGCGGCCTCTATTACTTCTTCACCAACCGATAGTCGCGGCCGTTTCTCGGTATTTCCGAGGTTATCTGACTTGCTCATGGCGACTAATCACGATCTCTCTACCTCATGGAGTATAATCTCATCGCCGGTGCGATCGTAGAGCTTCTCGTGGGCGGCTTTCGTTGCGCCGCCATTTCCCGCGCGTTCTCGATTGTGCCGCCGGCTTCGATGCGGCAGGCCGAGGACCGCCAGGGCGGGCTGTTCCGCACCGTCCGCTCGACCTATCCCTTGCCTCCCAATTCTCGCATGATAACGTCCTGTATTATTGGAGAGGCAACTCAGGCATTACGTCTCGCGCAAGGCCAAAAGCTTCACCCGTCCTAGCGGAACCAGATCTCTACTTTGCGCGCCGAGATTCTGGCAGCCTCATTCAGTTCAGGCCTCAGACGTATGCCACAGCCCATTGTCCTGGCCTTGGGCCCCAGCCGTGCCGCTATGCCTTCAGCTCTTTGTTCCGAAAGTATTTTGTTAGGAGCATAACTGCCGACATGATCTGTAAATCCGACGATAAACAATTCTTTACCGCTCAATTGAGGGATGAGGTTCGTTAAAACGTCGTCTTCCCAAGGTGACAATCTGGACATTCCGCTATCAAAGTGAAGCTCCGCACGCTTGGATAAGCGGGGGTCCAATGGCTTTTCTGCGCCACAATCATACGGAGTTGGAGGATAATGGCTCGGTGTGAAACCTTCTTGTCGGATTGTCTCCGCAGCAAACCCGGCTTCAATCCAGCCCACGAGACGACGTAGGAAGCCTTGGTCACGATAATAAAGATAGAGCTTTCGCTGAAGTCCGAAATGGCCGGTTGCCTCATCGACGATCGTGAGCTCGGAATTCAAAGGTAAATATGGCGCTGCTACAAATCCAATGCCATTGACGGTCTCCGCAACAGCCTCCGCCATCTTTAGATGGCCATGTACTGTCATCAGATGCTGGTTTTCAAAATTTACCGTAAGTCCGGCAAGGTTCTGGAATTCTTTGAGGGTGCCGGAACCAGGTTCCCGTGAGACGGCTTATGCACGAGCATCCGGTCCGTCTAAATGTTGTGTACAAAACAGGAACATAGAGATAAGGTCACCACCCCTCTAGGATGAGCAGGGTGAGACCATGTCTGGGTCCGAGGGCCGGTTTCCCAAGTCGTTGATCGAGTTCCAGGGCCGCTTTGCGAGCGAAAGCGCATGTGCGGAATACCTGTTCGCACGCCGTTGGCCGGAAGGGTTCGTCTGCCCCGGT
>Ga0210407_10000597_pt1 | contig 39618 bp, 34 predicted proteins | sample IncBWC27MmetaG_FD_150860 | JGI IMG/M metagenome (GOLD analysis project Ga0210407, IMG submission 150860) | Forest soil microbial communities from Barre Woods Harvard Forest LTER site, Petersham, Massachusetts, United States - Inc-BW-C-27-M | ecosystem: Environmental > Terrestrial > Soil >...
TGCTGGCCGCCGGCGAGCGCACCCGTGCGAATCTTCGGACCTTGCAGGTCGGCGAGAATGCCGACGGTCTTGCCGAGTTCGGCGGCCGCGGCGTGGACCATGGCGATCGACTGGGCGTGGGTTTCATGCGTGCCGTGGGAAAAATTCAGGCGGGCGACGTCCATGCCGGCTTCAATCAGGCGGCGGATCATGCGCGGCGAATTGGTGGCCGGGCCGAGGGTGCAGACGATTTTGGAGTGCCGCGAGTTCATCGCCATAGGAGCTTTGATTGTAGAACAGTTGGATGGTTACCTGGTGACGGAAAACTCCGCAACGATATGGACCATCAGGTCGACGCCCTTGGGGAACGAAGCGAGCGGCAAGCGCTCTTCGTCGCCGTGGACGCGGGCATCGTCGGCTTCGTTGACCGGAAACGGGCGAAGGCCGTAAGCCTGAACGCTGTGCAGGCGAAGCTGCGCGGAGTCCGTGGCGCCGGTGGACATGAACGGGATCACCGGCACGCCGCCGAACTCCTGGGCGCAGGCTCTGGTGATGAGATAGAAGAAATCATTTTCAAGAGAGGAGTTCGGCGCAGCGAGGCCGCCTTCCGGCGCGATTTCAAACTTGACCTGCGGATCGTTGACGAGTTTTTTCAAATCGTTGACGAGGACGTCGATGGTGTCGCCGGGAACGAGGCGGATGTTGAGAACGGCGCGAGCGTCGGAGGGGATCACGTTGCCGCGGAATCCGGCCTGGAGAATCGTGGGCGCGATGGTGTCGCGCATCATGGAGTTCCACATGGGGTTGGCTTCGGAGAGGTAACGGATGGCGTGTTCCCCGCGGTCGGGAGTATCGATCACCTTCATCCATTTGCTGGTTTCCTCGTCTTCGAGAGGCGCGAGGGCTTCAAAGTAACGGTGGACGATAGAAGTGAGATGAACGGGCGTGTTGTAGTTGCCGATTTTGTCGACAGCGGCGGCGAGATGGACGACAGGGTTGTCTTTGGTGGGCGTGGAGGCGTGGCCGCCCTTGCCGGTGACGGTGAGAGTGACGTTGATGGAAACTTTTTCGGCGGCCTGCAGCGCGACGTATTGGACTTTGCCAGATTTATCCAGAAGAACCTTGCCACCTTCGTTGATGGCGAAGCCGGAGGCGATTTTGTCCCAATACTTGGCGATGACCATTTTCACGCTGGCATCGCCGAACTGCTCTTCGTCGGCGGTGCCTAGAAAAATGACGTCACGATTCAGGTGCACGTTGCCGCGCTTAAGCGCGATGAAGGCGGCGAGATTCGCGGCGAGCATGCTTTTGTCGTCGAGCGAGCCGCGGCCCCAGATATAACCGTCCTTGATGACGCCGCCGAAGGGATCGACGGACCACTTGGTGCGGTCGACGCCGACAACGTCCATGTGCGCGACGAGGAGCAACGCTTTCGAAGGATCGGCGACGGCGCTGCTGCGCAGGCGGGCAACCACGGCGCTGCGGCCGGGCGCGAGATCGAGAATGTCGGCGGTGATGCCCTCCTTAGCGAGAATTCCGGCGATGTATTTCGCTGCGGCCTGTTCGTTGCCGGGGGGATTCGTAGTGTTGATCTTGAGGAGTTCGACAAGCCAGTTCTGTGCTTCCAAGGCAAGGGCTACCGTGTCACCAACCAGCGGAGGGGCTTGCGGAATGCCCAGCGCGGGAGACCTCTGCGCCACTTGCGCGTTCAAATTGCAGTTCAGGAATCCGGACAAGAACAACAGGCTTAGAATTGAAAGAGAAATGTGCCTGCGCAGCACGTATACACCCCCCAGTTGTGAATGCGTATTGCCAACAGTAAACTCCATATTAACATGCGAGGTAGGAAGGGCCGGAATTGGCGGCGGCGGACGTTACGTAATCCGCACGGGATACGTCTTATTGGGAGACGACGCAGTGCCAGAAAACGGCATCTAAGCAATTGCCGGGGAAAACAGGGGAAAACGGATGAGAGCCTTATCTTTGCAGGCAATGGCGCGGGTGGGAATTCTGGCGGGAATGGTGGCGGCCTGCAGCACGACGGTGTGGGCGCAGGCCCCCGCGGGGCCGCAGCCGACTTCGCCAGGGCAGGATAATTCCGCGCCCGCGCAAAAGCCGTCCACGCCGCAACAGCAGAAACCTCAGGAAGGCGGCGTGTCGATTTCCGTGGAAGTGCCAGTGGTGACGTTGGACGTGGTGGCCGCGACGCAGAATGGGGACATTATCCCGGGGCTGAAAAAGGAAAATTTCCGTGTACTAGAGGATGGCCAGCCGCAGACCATCACTTCATTCGGTCCGACGGACGCGCCGATCACGATGGTGGTGCTGATGGAGTTCAGCGCACGGTTTTACGGTTGGTTCGGATACCAGGCAAAATATTGGGCAGGCGCGCTGTTTCCGAACCTGAATCAGAAGGACTGGGTGGCACTGGTTACGTTTGATATGAAGCCGAGGACGGAAGTGGATTTTACGCAAAACAAGCAGGAAGTGGAAGCGGCGATATACCACCTGTATTACCCGGGGTTCAGCGAATCGAACCTGTTCGATGCGTTGCTGGATACAAACGAGCGGCTGAAGGACGTAAAGGGAAAAAAATCGATCCTGGTGCTGGCGTCAGGCGTGGATACGTTTTCAAAGCATACGCTGGATCAGACGATGAAGCAGCTTCGGGGAACGGATACGACGATTTTTGTGGTTGGGTTGGATAAGCCGCTGAGTAATTACCTGGAAATGCATCGGTCCCTGGGCACGATGACGCGGATGGATTTTCTGCAGGCGGAAAACCAGATGAAGACGTTTGCGCAGATGACGGGAGGATTCGCGTGGTTCCCGCAGTTTGACGGGGAGATACCCGGGATTATGCGCGAGGTGGCAGCGTTTCTGCGGCACCAGTACAGCATTTCGTATACGCCTTCGAATCAGAATCAGGATGGAAAGTTCCGGAAGATCAAGGTGGAGCTGGTGGCGCCGGACGGCGGGCCGCTGGTGGTAAACGATCAAAAAGGAAAGAAACAGAAGATTGTGGTGTACACGCGCGAAGGCTATCAGTCGGTGAAGGGCGGGGTGGGGGATTAGCGACGAAGTTCGGGTTGGGAGATTGGGGTTGGTCCGTAAAAGCGAGAGCTTCGCTCTCGCACTCAAAATTAAGTGCGAGTCTTCTAGTAGCCGCGGTGGAGATCAACCTGGTTGAAAAGTTCGCGGCCTGCGAACCAGCGTTCCAGTAAATCCAACAGCAAAGCAGTTTGGCGCGGCCAGAGGCGGTCGCTGATGGCGCTGGTGTGCGGAGTGATGAGCAGGTTGGGGGCTTTCCAAAGCGGGTCGGCGGCGGGGAGGGGTTCAGTGTCGGTTACGTCGAGGGCGGCGCCGGCGATTTTTTTCTGGTGGAGTGCGGCGAGCAGCGCGGATTGGTCGATCAGAGAGCCGCGAGCGACGTTGATGAGGCGGGCTGTGGGTTTCATGCGGGCGAGTTCCGGTGCGCCGATCAATTGTTTTGTCTCGCTGGTTTCCGGCGCGCTGACTACTACAAAGTCGGCTTGCGGTAATACTTCGTGAAGCTGGCTGATAGGGACGATTTTTTCGGCGAGAGAGGCATCGCCTTTACCGGTTCGCGAAACTCCCCAGACGCGGATGCCGAAGGCTTTTGCACGGCGAGCCAATTCGTGGCCGATTGAGCCGTAGCCGACGATCAGCAGAAGCTGGCCATTTAGTTCGGTGAGATGTTGCGGCTGATCCCAGAGTTCCTGCTGGGCCCAGCGCGATTGATCCTGGTGACGAACGGAATCCGGGAAATTTCGGGCGAGGGCGATCAGCAGGCCCATCGTGTGTTCGGCCATGGGGACGGAGAAGATGCCACTGGGATTGGTTACGAGGATGCCGGAATCGCGGAGTTCCGGGTACATGAGCTGTGCCACTCCGGCTGCGGTGGAATGAATCCATTTTAGTTTTTTGGCGTCGGAGAGTTGGTTCGCTCGCAGAGAGTAGCCGACGAAAATGTCCGTGTCGGGGAGCTCCTGAGGGAGGCGGTCGTAGTCGGGGAGATGCACGACGCGCATGGCGGGCCAACGTTGGCGAATGACGTCGGCAAGCGATGAGGGCGGACGCCATTCGGTGAATGGGTGCCAGACGCAGATGGTGAGCTTGGTGTTTTCTGGAGTGGTACGCGTCATTTACGTTTTCGGTTTGAGGCGGAGGTCGCGGCCGGTCATGTCGGTGGGGGCGGGTTCGCCGAGGATGGCGAGCATGGTGGGGGCGATGTCGCGTAGGGAGCCGCCGGGGGAGAGTTGGAGGGCGTCGGTTTCGGTGACGCAGATGAATGGGACTGGATTGGTGGTGTGGTAGGTGTGGGGACCGCCGGTGGTGGGATCGATCATGGTTTCCGCGTTGCCGTGATCGGCGGTGATGATCCAGGCGCCGCCGCGCGGTTTGAGCGTTTGATAGATGCGGCCGAGGCCGGCGTCTACAGCTTCGACGGCTTTGATGGCGGCTTCGAGTTTGCCGGAGTGGCCGACCATGTCGGCGTTGGCGTAGTTCATGATGATGGCGTCGAATTCGGCTTTTTCGATGGCTTTCACGACGGTGTCGGTGATTCCTTCGGCGGACATTTCGGGTTTCAAGTCGTAGGTGGCGACTTTCGGCGAGGGCACGAGGATGCGTTCCTCACCGGTGAACGGTTTTTCTACGCCGCCGTTGAAGAAATAGGTGACGTGGGCGTATTTTTCGGTTTCGGCGCAGCGGAGATTTTTGTACTGCAACTCCTGAAAAACCTGGGCGAGGATTTGCTCGAGCTTTTCGGGAGTGATTACGCACTTGAGCCAGGGCCAGTTTTTGTCGTACTTGGTCATGCCGACGTAGAAGAGATTTTTGGGGCGGTTGGGGTCGGCAAACTTGTCGAAATCGGGAGCTTCGAGGGCGTAGGTGATCTGGCGGGCGCGGTCGGCGCGGAAATTGTAGAAGATGACCGCGTCGTCGTCGCGGATCAGGCCGACGGGCGGGGCGGCGGGACCGGTGCCTCGGGTGATGACGATGGGCTTGACGAATTCGTCGGTGACGCCCTGTTCGTAGCTTTGTTGAAGCGCAACTACGGGGTCGTTGGACTTGGTTTCGGCTTCGCCGTGGACGAGGGCGCGATAGGCGAGTTCGATGCGTTCCCAGCGGTTGTCGCGGTCCATCGCGTAGTAGCGGCCGACGAGGGTGGCGATTTCGCCTGCGCCCAGCTCGCGGATTTTTTGCTGGAGTTGGCGGACGAAGTCGCGGCCGCTGTTGGGCGGAGTGTCGCGGCCGTCCATGAAGCAGTGAACGAAAACTTTTTCGACTTTCGACTGCTTGGCCATTTCGAGGAGGGCGAAGAGGTGGTTGATGTGCGAATGGACGCCACCGTCGCTGAGCAGGCCGATGAAATGGAGTTGGCGCTGACGGCCGCGCTCCATGGCTTGCTGGAAGAGCGGAACCTGGTCGAGTTGTTTGTTGGCGATGAGGAGATCGATGCGCGTGATGTCCATGTGGACGATACGGCCGGCGCCGATGTTAAGGTGGCCGACTTCGCTGTTGCCCATCTGGCCTTGGGGGAGGCCGACGGCGGGGCCGGAGGTGTGGATGAGAGTGTTGGGAAATTTGCGGAGGAGTTCGTCGTAGTTGGGTTTGCGCGCGAGGGCGATGGCGTTGCCTTTGGTTTCGGGGCGGAATCCCCAGCCGTCGAGGACGGTGAGTACGAGAGGTTTCGGTCGTTTTGCCATGGCTTCTCAGAATACACACAAACATTTGAGTGTGCCATGACGACGCTTCGGCACTTCGATTCAAAACCATCAGGCAAGACAAATTCCGCGAACAACCTGCCCCAAGGGACAGCTAAACAATTCCTCAACTCATCTCGAGGTTAAACCTTGAGCGAACGTTGGTTATTTTACTCTAAACATACCCGGGAGGTTGCCAGGATGTTTCCTATTGATGCCGATATGTTCGCGTTCTTGTGGTCCACCTGTACGGTGTTGTTTGCCAGCAAATCGCAACTCCGCAAGAATTCCAAGCCCATTCCCGTTCGCTACCAACGGCAACTGCTCGAGGACTCCCAGTTGACCGAGGAACAGCGAAAGTTTATCGCCCCGCTCGATGCGCAATTGGCGGCCCTGGGATATTTGCCTTTTTATACATTGCGCGTAGCAAATTATGGCTCGAATCTGGTCCGTGGTTACCAGAATCACGCAGACCCGGCGAGTTGCACGCTGACTATTGTAGAGGTGACGACTAACGTGAACGGAGTGGTCGCTTCGAAAAATTCCTGGCTGGTCAACTTCACCACGAGATTCGGAGGCGGTAAAGAACTGGTCACACGGAATATGGCATTGAGGTCCCTGTTTAACCAGCCTGAGTACAAGATTGTCCAGGATTTTCCGAATATTTTGGATTTGGCGGCACTGAAAAAGGCACATGACGCAAAGGCAGCAACGTTCGGTGCACCCGTTTCACCGCCTCGCGATGTACAGGCAGTGATCGAGGAGTTTGATAGGGATCATGAGCGGTACAGCAAATTCCAGGTTCAGCAAGGAGCTTACCAACTGAACGTGCAAGGGGATGCCTACTTGCTTACCGACAAAGTTTTCAACCGAGGCATCCAAAACTATTTCAATCCATTTGCAAAAAGGTTTTCACTGACAACGGCGATATTTTCCGTACTGGTCGGGGCCGTGCTGCCACTCTACGGAATCCTAAGGCTGGCGCCATCAATCACGGGATACTTTGGGACCATGAGCCCCCGCTCACTACTTCACCCGGCTTCCCTCGCGATTCTCGCTTGCTACATATTGACCGGGGTGATCCTCGGATTTATCGCGGAATCGCAAACTTACGCCTGGGTGATGCTGATAACCTACGTTCCGGCTCATCTTATTGCAGGGTGGACGTTCGGCGCGTTGCCCTACAGCACAATTGCTTTCACCGTAAGCTTTTTTGTGTGCCAGGCGAAACGCAAACGGCAACTCATCTTACAAACATGATTAGCAGCCTTTAATCACCTGACGAATTCGCGGAGGGCGGCGAGGAGGCGGTCGACTTCTTCGGAGGTGTTGTAGTGGACCAGGCCGATGCGGAGCATGCCTCCTTGGGATTCGACGCCGAGGCGTTCGCTGAGATTTAGGGCGTAGTAGTTGCCGTCCCAGGTGAAGATGCCGCGCTCGCCGAGGAAAGTGGCGATGGCGGTGGGATGGTGATTGCCGAGGCGCAGGGAAAGGGTGGAGCAGCGTTCGGCGGAGCGCTGCGGATCGGTGATGCCGTAGACGCGGACGCCCGGTATGGATTTCAAGCCATCGATGAGGCGCCAGATGATGCCGGTTTCGTGGGTGACTGTCGAGTGATAAGCCGAGGCGAGGGCTTCGCGGCGCGTAGTTGCGTTGGGGTCGCAGCGGCGGCCGAGTTCGGCGAGGTATTCAACAGCGGCGCCGATTCCGGCAATCAATTCGTGAATCTGGGTGCCGCTTTCCCAGCGATCGGGGAGCTGGTCGCTGCATGGGCGCACTTTATAGGGGCGGAAGGACTGCAAGTGCTGGCGCTTGCCGTAGAGCGCGCCCATGTGCGGGCCGAAGAATTTGTAGGGCGAGCAGACGAGGAAATCGCAGTCGAGGGCTTTGACGTCGATGAGGCCGTGCGGGGCGTAGTGCACGGCGTCGATGTAAATCATGGCTCCGGCGGCGTGGGCGAGGCGGGTGATTTCGGCGACGGGATTGATGGTGCCGACGGAATTGGAGGCGTAGCCGACGGCGACGAGGCGGGTCTTCTCGTTGAGCTTGCTTTTCAGATCGTCGAGGTCGAGCGTGCAATCGGCTTCGCGAATGTCCACCGTGCGAATGATAATTCCCTTCTCTTCGAGCGCCTTCCAGGGGGAAAAATTGGCGTCGTGATCGAGCGTGGTGAGCAGGATTTCGTCGCCGGGTTTCAGATCGCGGGCGATGGCGCGGGAGAACGCGTAAGTGATGGTGGTCATGTTCTGGCCAAAGACCACTTCGTCTTTTTCGCAGTTAAAGAGGTCGGCCATGGCGGCGCGGGCGTGGGCGATGATTTCTTCGGTGCGGCGGCTGGTGAGAAAGGCGCCGCCGGTGTTGGCGTTCGCGGTGAGCAGGTAACTTTGGATCGCGTGAATGACCTGCGTGGGGACCTGAGTGCCGGCGGGGCCATCGAGGAATGCGGCGGTGTGGCCGTTGACCTGGGTCTTCAGGGACGGAAACTGGGAGCGAACCCAGGCGGTATCCAGGAGAGATGTGGCGGCGTTGCGGACGGGTGTGCTCATGAGTTGAAAGGCTCCAAGAGTTGGCGAATACCTGCGGAGGTTAGTTTCTCACAGGGGAGTGGCTGGTTGTAGTGCGAAGGGTCCGCTGGGATGGCCGATCTGAAGTTCGGCCACTACACGAGGCCACCTGAAGGTGGCCGCTACGGCGGCGTGATACCATCGAGCAGTTGTTCCCACTCATGCCGCGATGGCGCCGGCTATCAACTCTGCGCCGTGTTTCATTCCGAGGTCTTCCATGTCTGATTCGTTTGCTGTGAGCGACCGCACGCGAGTCGTGCGCGAAGCCAATCGTGCTGTGTACGATCGCGAGTCGATTTACAAGATTCTGGACGAGGGATTCGTGTGCCATGTCGGCTTTGCGGTGGAGGGGCAGCCGTTTGTAATTCCGACGATGTTCGCGCGCGTTGGCGATGCGATTTATTTTCACGGCTCGGCGGCCAGCCGGATGCTGCGCGGGGCAGCGGGCGGTCTGCCGGTGTGCATCACGGTCACTCTGCTGGATGGGCTGGTGCTGGCGCGGTCGGTGTTCAATCACTCGATGAATTACCGGTCGGTGGTGGCGCTGGGGACGGCGACGCTGATCGGCGAACCAACAGAGAAGTTGGCGGCGCTGCGGGCGTTCACCGAGAAGCTGATTCCGGGGCGCTGGGAGGATGCGCGACAGCCGAACGAACAGGAACTGAAGGCCACGAGCATCCTGAAATTGCCGCTGTCGGAGGTTTCGGCGAAGGTGCGGACCGGCGGTGTGGAGGATGACGCGCCGGATTACGCGCTTTCCGTGTGGGCTGGGATAATTCCGTTGCGGCTGGTGGCCGATGCAGCGATTCGCGATGATCGATGTGACGCTTCCCTTCCTACGCCGGCATATGCGGCGAATTTTCGCGGGTGAGCCATGAGCGAATTCAAACCGGCAGCGATAAAAGCAATTGTGGGGTTTGCAGCTTTGGAAGCTTTGGATATTCGCGTGGGCACGATTCAGAAAGTGGAAGAGGTGGCGCGGTCGGAAAAACTGATGAAGCTGACGGTGAGCTTCGGCGATCACACGCGGTCGATCCTGGCGGGATTGAAGAAGGAACGGGAGAATCCGCGGGAGATTGAGGGTCGGCAGGCGCTGTTTGTGGTGAACCTGGAGCCGCGGAAGATGGCGGGGGAGATTTCCGAGGGGATGCTGTTTGATATTGGGTATGCGGATGGGGTGACGCCGGTGTTGGCGGTGCCCGAAAAGCCTGTGCCGGATGGGACGCGGGCGGGGTGAAGGGTTAAGCACCACAGTTTTTTGAGTGCGGCGGCGGAGCCGCCGCTTTTGAACCTTACAGTTCGCCACGAAAATTAGATTGGGAGATTGCGTTTACAGTGTAAAAGCGGGAGCTTCGCTCCCGCACTCAAAAGTAAGATCGCAAACGCAGGGTTAGGATTGGGCGGCGCGGAGAAAGTCGGCGAGGAGGCCGTAGCCGGTGGCTTCGATACCGGGGTTGTGCTCGACGAGGGATAGGCTCATGACGTCGAGGTCGAAGCGGATGGCGGAACTGGTGCCTTCGAGGCCGGCCAGGGGGTCGGTCAGGAGGAGGAGTTCGGGGCCAACGCGGCATTCGACGCCATCGCCGCGGCGCTCCGCGCGGCAGATGAGTTTGTAGCGCATGCCGGCGGCGCGCACCGAACGGATTTTTTCTTCGCTGAGTTCACGGATGCCGGTGCGTTGAACCTGTTCGATGCGCAGCGGCACTCCCATCAAGACGTTAACGATGGCGGCAACCTTCACGGCGGCATCCCAACCATCCAAATCGTGCGTGGGATCGGTTTCGGCGATGCCGATGGCCTGGGCGCGTTTGACGGCTTCTTCGAGGGAGCGGCCTTTCTCCATTTCGGTGAGCACGACATTGGTAGTGGAATTGAGAACGCCGGCGAAGCCGCGCAGATCCGTGGCGGGAAGGCCGAGAGGAAAGAGCGAGAAGATCGGCGCGCCATCCATGACTGTGGATTCGAAGAGGAACTGCTTGCCCTTGGCTTTGGCAAGGGCGGCAATGCGCTGGTAGTCGTGGACGAGCGGGCCTTTGTTAGCGCTGATGGCGTGGGCGCCAGCTTCGAGCGCGGCAACGAGGTGATCGATGGCGGGCTGGCCGGATTGCGTGTCGAGCGAACTGGCCTCAAAGAGGACATCGGCTTTGGAGCGTTCGAGCCATTCGCGGACGTTGCGCGGCGGATTCGCGAGCTGCGGAAAGTGGCTGCTGAGAGCGGCTATGGGGTTCAGGCCTTCGGGCTCGGCAATCCAGCCGAAGCGGCGCGTGGCGATGCCGGTGAGGCGCCAGCGCACGTCGTATTTGCGTCGCAGTTCGCTTTCCTTGGAGATGAGCAGGCGGAGAAGGGCTCGTCCGACGTGCCCGAAGCCGACGATGGCGAGGTTGTAGGACGGAATGAGAGGTCTCCCTTTGGAGTGCGGCGGCTGGGCCGCCGCTTTGGACGGTAAAACCAGCCATCCCGATTAATTTGGCAGGCTGTGTTTGATCCGTAAAAGCGGGAGCTTCGCTCCCGCACTCAAAAAAAGTTCAGCGAAGTGCAGACAGCTTTGCAGCGGCCTCGTTGATTAGCGCGACTTCCTGCTGCAGGGTTTTCGCGGCTACGCCTACTTGTTCTTCGGCGTCTTTCCAGTGCTTGAGTTCCAGGGCTTCGCGGACGCCGGGGATGGTTTTCGCTTCGTAGCCGGTGTATTGGCCGGGCGCGTAGATTTCGTGCTTGAACCACGGGCGGCCGGGGAGGCCGTCTGGATTCGTGAGGCGGCGCTCGCTTTCCATTAACAAGTGATTGAGTTCCTGGGCTGAGGCGGAGGCTTTCGCAAGGTCGCCGCGCGCGCCGGCTTCGTCGTAGGCCTTTTTGTAGGCTTCGGCGGACTTCGTGAGTTCGGCTATGACGTTATCGAGCGGGGCGAAATTGATGAAGGGGGCGATGATTTCGGCCTTGGGCGCGACCGTGGGATGCCTGGGATCGTTGGTTGCCGCGAAGACGCCTTCTTCAATTTGCTTGTTGCGCTCGCGGACTTCGTCCTGCTTCTGCTGCAGGAGAGTTTTGAGTTCCTTGACGTAAGTCTGCATGGTGTCGGCGAAGTCCGTGAATTCGAAAGGCAGAATGTCGGCGTCGGCGAGACGAATCACGGCGGTGGCGGAAGTCTGGGCCAGTGCGCGGCCGTAGACAAAATCCGTGTCGCTGAAGTGCGTGTACCAGTAAAAGTCGTCGTAAATGGAGTGGTAGATGCCGCCGCCATCTTCGCCGCCGTAGCCGATGTTGAGCGCGGCGATACCGTCGTGCTGGACGAAGGAGCCGTAATCGGAGCCGGAGCCGAGTGCGCCGATGCGGAGGTCGGCGCGGTTGCGGGCTTCGGCGCGGTCGTCGGCGCTAGTGGCGGAGGAGATAGTCTGAAGCTGCGCGCGCTTCCAGACGGAGATTTTGGTTTCCGGGTCCTGGACATCGCGAATAACGTCGTTGATGAATTTTTCGAGGGTGTGCGAGCCCTGGGCGTCGAAATAGCCGCGGCCGTTTGTGTCGGAGTTGATGTAGACGACGGCATTCTTCATCAGTTCGTCGCCGTGGTCTTCCACCCATTCGGTGGAGCCAATCAGGCCGGGTTCTTCGGCATCCCACGCGCAATAGATGATGGTGCGTTTGGGTTTCCAGCCAGTTTTCAGGAGTTCACCGAAGGCGCGGGCTTCTTCGAGCTCGGCGACCAGGCCGGAGATGGGATCTTCGGCGCCGTTGACCCACGCGTCGTGATGGTTGCCGCGAATGATCCACTGGTCGGGATTGGTGCTGCCGGGAATCCGGGCGATGACGTCGTAGATGGGTTTCAGCTTCCAGTCCGATTTCATTTTCAGGTGGACTTTAAGCGCGCTGGGGCCGACGTGATAGGTGATTGGAAGATTTCCGCGCCACTCGTTGGGCGCGATTGGGCCGGTGAGCGCGGCGAGAAGCGGCTGCGCATCGCCATAAGAGATGGGGAGCACGGGAACTTTGGTGATGACGGGAGAATCTTCGATTTTCAGGCGCTTGGCATCTTTTTTCGCGGCTACGCCGGGAGTGAGCGGATCGCCAGGATAGATGGGATCGTCGGCGACGCTGCCGCGCTGCACGCCGTCACTTGGGCGGAAGCCGCCTTTGGGAAACGTTTCGCCGGGAGAGTAACCGTCGCCCTCGGGATCGGAATAGATGAGGCAGCCGACGGCGCCGTGTTCGGCGGCGACCTTGGGCTTGATACCGCGCCAGGAGTGGCCATAGCGGGCGATGGCGATGGCGCCTTTGACGGAGACGCCGAGGCGCTCGAGGTGTTCATAGTCTTCGGGGATGCCGTAATTGACGTAGACGAGCGGCGCGACGACGTCGCCGTCTTTCGAATAGGCGTTGTAGGTGGGCAACTGCTCGGATTTCTGGCCGGAGGTGGGATCGATGGCCAGTGTGGGTTCTTCGAGCTTGGCGGCGAATTTCACGGAGCAGTCGGTGGTAGACGCGCCTTTGCAATCGAGAAGTTCGAGTTGGCGTTCCTTCGGAGTGGGAAAGAGGATGTCGTAGGATTCGATCTGCGTTTCGAAGCCAAATTCCTTGAATTTTGCGACCAGCCAGTCGGCGTTGTCCTTGTCGTAGGGCGAGCCGACGTGGTGGGGGCGTGCGGAAAGGCGGCGCATGTATTCGCGCATGTTGTCGGGACTTGGGATGGCGCGAAGTTTTTCTTCCCACTGGCGTTCGGCGCGGGAGGATTCGGCGGAGTAACCGTAGAGCGGGGATTCGTCGGCCGTGGCGCGAGAATAGAATGTAAGGGCGCCGATAAAGACGAGACAGGCGAAAAGCAGGGTGAAGCGGATTGAGCTGGTCAAAAAATTCTCCTGAAGTGCAAGAGCATGATTATTTCGTCATTGAAGAGAATCTGCAAGGAGCCAAATTAGACGGCTGGGGATGCGGCGAAGATAGCAAGGTTTACGTTTGGCGCTGCGAGCCGAGATCAAGGAACAGGACGATGAGGCCTGCGAGGGTGAGCATGGCGGCGACACTCAGCAAACCGGTGCGAAAGGAGCCGGTGGTATCGCGAAGGTGGCCGATCCAGTATGGACCGAAACCGCTGCCGAGATTGCCGATGGCGTTGATGAGAGCGATGGAGCGCGCCGCGGCGGCAGCCGTGAAGGAGCCGGAGGCCATGGCCCAGAACGGCCCGGCCATCGAGGACGAGGCAGACAGAGCGATGGCGAAGCAGAAAACACTGACGGCGAGGCCCGAGGAAAAACCACTGATGACGAGGGCCGCGCCGCCCGCGAACGCAGAATACGCGATGTGGCGACGGCGTTCTGCGGTGCGATCCGAGTGGGCGCCGATTACGACCATGAGGATCGCCGCGGCAAGATAAGGAACTGAGGATAAAAGTCCCAACAGGAAGTTGGGCAGACCGGTGAGCGAGTGCAGCGCGGTTGGCAGCCACAGACTGATCCCGTAGGTACAAGTGTTCAGGCCGAAATAGACGAGCGCAAATCCCCAGAGGCGGGGGTTGGCGAACCACAGGGCGGGGTGTTCCGTTGACGCTGCTGACGCGAGGCTTGCTTCGTCATCGAGAGTCTGGAGCAGCCAGGATTTTTCCTGCGGAGAAAGCCAGGGTGCGCGGCTGGGATTGTCCGCCAGAAAAAACCAGGCCGCGAAACCGAGTACAACGGCAGGGACTGCTTCGAGTAGAAACATCCACTGCCAGCCGGCGAGGCCTCCGCGATGATTCCAATCGAGGAGCCAGCCGGAGATTGGGCCGCCGATCACGCCGGATACCGGGCCGGCGGTCATGAATAGCGCGACAACTCCTGCTCGGGCGCTGGCGGGAAACCACGAGCCTAGGTAGAAAATCACGCCAGGAAAAAATCCGGCTTCGGCGGCCCCGAGAAGAAACCGCAGGGAATAGAACGAAGAAACGGAGTGAATGGAAAACATGCAGGCGGAGACGATGCCCCAGCAGATCATCAAGAAGGCGATCCAGCGGCGGGCGCCAACGCGCTCCAGCGCCAGATTTGCTGGAACCTGAAAGAGAAAATAGCCCAGGAAGAAAATCCCCGCGCCGAGGCCGTAGACCGCGTCGCTGAAGCCGAGTTGGGACTTCATTTGGAGGGCGGCGAAGCCGACGTTGATGCGGTCGAGATAGGCGACGACGTAGAGGAGGAAGAGGAACGGAAGCAGGCGCCAGCGAAGTCTTTTGAGGAGCGACGAGACGTCGATGGCGGTTTTTGACGCGAGTGAATAATAGTTAAGAATTTTGCGCACGATTTCATCGGGAGGAGATTCCACGGGAAGGGTGAGGGCGTTGTGCGGTTCCTCGAGGTCGGCAAACTGTCCTGCGAGAATGGATGTTCCCGCGAAGTGGCCGTGGCGTTGGCGCAGACGTTGGCCGATGAAAACCGGAGAGCCCTTCAGGTAGACAAGTTCGACGGGCAGATTTTTCGCGAGGCGCTGGCGGTAGCTTTCTTTGAGTGCGGAGCAGGCGAGGACGATGTCTTTGCCTTCCGCGTGGAGCGCAACGAGGCGGGCATGGATGGCATCGAGCCAGGGGAGGCGGTCAGCATCTGTCAGTGGAATACCGTTGTGCATCTTGGCGATGTTTTCGGGGGAATGAAATTCATCGGCTTCGAGAAACACCCAGGCCAGCCTCTCGGCAACAAGTTTGCCGACGGTGCTTTTCCCAGAGCCGGTGACTCCCATGAGGAGGAGGATCATTCGTCGCACCTAGAATTGGGCGGGCCGAGTGTCGCGCACTCCGCGGGGCAAGTCCAGCAATCGTTGGCGAAGTGGGGTACACTTCCGGCAAAACCTTGAGCGTATCCAAAACAGCGGCAAAAAAAGCGGGGCTTTTCTATTTCGTGTTCGTGATGTTTGCGTACACGACGGGCGGCCCGTTCGGCATGGAAGAGATGGTGACGACGAGCGGGCCGGGCTTGACGCTGCTGTATCTGCTGGTGATTCCCTTTTTCTGGTGCATACCGGTTTCGCTGGTGGCTGCGGAATTGACGACGGCAATTCCCGTCGAAGGCGGATTTTACCGCTGGGTGCGTGCGGGTTTCGGAGATTTCTGGGGATTTTTGGCAGGTTGGTGGAACTGGACGGCTTCGTGGCTGTTGGGTGGGAGCTATGCCGTGCTCTTCAGCGATTATCTGGGGGGATTTTTCCCTTCGCTGGTGGGGTGGAAACATTATCTGGTTTCTGTGGCGCTGATTGCACTGCTGGCGTATGTGAACATTCGCGGGATTCAGATGGTTGGGATCGTGTCCACGGTGCTGGAATTTTCCGTGCTCCTGCCGGTGCTGGCGCTTTGCGTTCTGGCGGCTACGAAATGGCATTTTAATCCGGTTCATCCGTTTGTGCCGCCGCACGTGCCGCCGTTCCAGGTGTTTGGCGTCGGGTTGGCGCTGGGATTGTGGTTGTACTCGGGATATGAACAGTGTTCGAGCGTGGCAGAGGAGATCGAAAACCCACAGCGGAATTTTCCGATTGCGCTGGCGATTGTGGTCCCGCTCTCGATTGCGACGTATTTTGCCCCGGCGCTGTTTTCGCTGGCGGCGCTGGGCAACTGGGACCAATGGAACACCGCGTACCTGCCAACGGCGGGGTTGCTGATTGGGGGAAGCCTGCTGGGCGTGTCGCTGACGATCGCGGCGACGTTGGGGAATGTGTCGCTGCTGAATGCGACTGTGCTGACGAGCACGCGCATGCCGTCGGCGATGGCGGAGGACGGGTACCTGCCGCCGGTGTTTGCGGCGAAGCATCCGAAATACGGGACGCCGTGGATCGCGATTTTGATTTCTTCGGCGATTTATGCGCTGCTGGCGTTTCACACGCTGGCACAGTTGCTGACTGTTTATGTGTGGTTGCGCAGCCTGGTGACGGTGCTGACGGTGATGGCTGCGTGGAAACTGCGGAAGACGGAGCCGGAGAAGCCGCGGCCGTTTCGGATTCCGTGGGGGAACGTGGGGCTGGCTTACGTCGTGATTGCGCCGATTTTGATGACGATCGTGGCGCTGGTGTTCAGCGATAAGTTTGCGTTGAAGTGGGGGCCGGTGCCGGTGGGGTTGGGGGTGGTGGCGTATTTTGTGTTTCCGAGGATTAAGAGGTTGGTGAAGGGACAAACGAGCCGTGAGACTGACTGAGTGTCACCCCTCCGGGGCTCGAATCGGGAGGGGGATTCGTCCCAGGGCTTACGCCTGGGCTAAGGTCTGTCGCGCCTCCGGCGCTGGGCTTTTGGGCAGATCAGGTGAGCCAGTCGAGGAGTTTGTAGTAGGCGCCGGCTAGGGGGAGGGCCCAGGTGTGGCCGCTGCGGAGGCCGAGGGGCGCGGTGGGAAACGGGATGCGGGAGAAGGGGTTGTCGTCGGAGTCGCCGCAGATTACGTTTGCCAGTTTTGCGCCCATCCAGGTTGCGGCGCCTACGCCGTGTCCGGCGAAACCTACTGCGAAATGCATGCCGTTGATTTTGCCAGAGTGCGGCATGACGTCCATTGCGAAATCGAGCGTGCCGCCCCAGACGTATTCGACCTTGGTGTCGCGGAGTTGGGGATAAACATCAATCATTCCCTGGCGGAGGAGTTCGGCGCTTTCGCGCACGGTGCTTTCGGATTCGGGGAAAAAGGCGGCGCGGCCGCCAAAGAGCATGCGATTGTCGGGCGTGAGGCGGTAGTAATAGAGGAAGTGCTTGGAGTCGTAGATCATGCGGTTGCGGGGGCTGAGTTCGGCGGCGAGGGCGTCGGGAAGAACTTCCGTGGCGATGATGTAGGAGCCGATGGGGATTACTTTTCTGCGGAGGGAGGGCGTGGCGTCTGTAGTGTAAGCGCCGCTGGCGAGGAAAACCTCTTTCGCGGTGAGCGAGCCGCGGGTGGTTTCGATGCGGAAGCTGCCACTTGCACCGTTTGCCTGGGAAGAAACGCCTGTTACTCGAGTGTGATCGAAGAGACACACGCCATGGCGCTGCGCGGCCTTAGCGAGGCCATTCACGTAACGCGCGGGGTTTACACTGGCGCTGGATTCGTCGACCATACCGCCGAAATAGATTGGTGAGCCGATTTCGGTTTGCAATTCACTTTTGGGAACGATGCGGAGTTCGTGATTAAATTCGTTCTTGATGCGCGCGGCGGCTGTGGAGAAATGCTCGAAATGCGATTGCTTGCAGGCCACTTCCAGATGACCGCAGCGAGAGAAATTGCAGTCGATCCCCTCTTCCTTGACGATTTGCTCGACTAGATCGATGGATTCGAGCGAGGCGGCGTACATGCGCTGGACGGCTTCTCGGCCATAGCGCTTGATGAGCGTGGGCACGGGGAGCTTCATCCCGGTCAGCACCATGCCGCCGTTGCGGCTGCTCGCGCCCCAGCCCAGCGATTCGGCTTCAAAGAGCGTCACTCGCACGCCACGCTGCGCCAGGGTGCGCGCCGCGGACAGGCCGCAAAACCCTCCCCCAACGACAGCGACGTCCACCTTGTCGGGCAAAGCGCCAGCCGCGCCCATGGCAGGCTCCGCCACCGTCTCCAGCCAGTAGTTCTGCTCTTTAATGCTCATGGAATGATGATGCCGATTCTAGCATTTCTGTGGAAACAAGAAATTCGGGCGAGATTGAGTGTCGTGCTTATTTAGCGTAGTTGGAATATTCACCTGTTCCATCCGGAAATTTGATCTCCCAAACCTCATAGCCAGATACATTGAGCACTTGAAGTTTGATGTCTTGAGTAAAACGGAAGAGCAAATCGCCGGTTTCACCATCCAACCGCGCTTCGAGCAGAACTTTTGTTCTGAGGTGCTCTTCCAATTCACTTATTGCATTTATTGGCGCGGGTAAACCGTATTGCTGATTGTGGTCAAAACTGCTCAGCGACGCACGCCCATCCTTGGAAACTCGCCAGTAATCCGCTCTGAGCATCGAACCGTTCTGAAATAAAAGCTGTATGCACGCAGAACCAAACTCCCAAGGGCCATCTACCGCGACGACCTGAACGGATCCGCCTTTCAAGTTCAAAAGTGATTCGTCAAACTTGGTCGGAGGCATGAACGTGAGATTACACCTGGAAGGCCCGGGCTGCCAGTGTTCAAACCCTACGGCTGGCAGTGTTGCGTTGGATCGCAAGTGAGAGCGGGTATCAGACGCGGCGGAGGACGATATGGGTGATTTCGGGGGGCGCGCCGAGGCGGACTGGGGCGCCGACCGTGCCGATGCCGCGGTTTACGTAGAGGGCGGCGAGGCCATTGGGGGCGTTGGGCATCAGCTTGATGGTTTCGCCCATACGCTTGGGTTGATCGGGCATTAGCAGCGGGCGGTGATAGAGGCCGGCGATGTAATCGGTGATGAAGCGCGCGGGGCTGAGGCTGACGTCGAGGATTTCGACCTGCACCTGGCCTCCGTGCGTGTGGCCGGCGAGCGAAAGTTCAACGCCCAGTTCCGCGGCGCGATTGAAAGTGTTGGGATTGTGCGACAGGAGAATGTTGGGCATGTCGCGGCGGACGAGGGGTTCGAAATTCGGGAGCATCTGCTGCTTGCGGCCGCTGGGGGCGCGTTCGCGCTGGTAATCCACGCCGATTAAATTCAGTTGCCCGCCCTTGTAATGGATGATGGCGTTTTCGCGGCGCAGGAGTTTCATGCCGGCCTGGCGATAGAGGCGTTCGGCAAGGTCTTCGGCGCGGGCGTAAATTTCGTGATTGCCGTTGCAGCCATAGACGCCGAGCGGCGCGCGCAACTGGCGGACTTCCTCGACGCAGTCCCACATGGAGTCGTGCATGCCGGTGATCAGATCTCCGGTGACGACGGCGAGGTCAGCGCCGACTTCGTTGGCCATATCCACGGCGCGGCGAACGGATTCGCGGCTCATGTACGCGCTGAGATGGATGTCACTGAGCTGGACGATCTGCATGCCGTCCAGTTCGGCGGGCAAATTGTTAATGGGGATTTCCACGCGGTGCAATTCGTAGCGCAGGCGTTCGGCGGCAAAGCCATACATCACGCCCAAGAACGGCGCGGCACCGGCCACCACGCTGGCGGTGCGGAAAAAGGTGCGGCGCGAGGGGTCGGGAACGATGTCTTCAAGATCGATGCGGTGCGCGGGGAACTTGGACGCGTCCTGGGGCACCGGTTTGTGGAGGCGGTGCCAGAGCCACTCAATGGCGTGAACGAACTTGATGGCCAGATAGCCACACAGGGCGCTGACAAACCACAGGCCCGCGAAAATGGTGACCGGGGAGTGATTGGACAGGAAGCGTCCGTGATCCTGGCGAATATTATCGGCGAGGGTGGCGATGATCAGCAGCCAGCCAGAAAGGTACAGCAGGCGGACGCCGACGCGCAGGGTGGTGCGGCCCCAATGTCCGGTGACGCGCCACAAGGCCCGGTACCAGAAACGTTGGGACAAAAACAGGACCGTCATGATGGACAGCCCGATCAGAATTCGCAACAAAAACCAACTCCAAACCAAGGTATGACTCCTCGACTAAGTCTTACCAGAGTAGCATGCGGGGAGTAAGGCATTTGTTTGGTCTTTTGGCCCCGTAGCGAGAAGTAAACCTCCCCTTTTCCGCACCTTGCCGCGACTTTCGCCAGCCTATTGATTATGATGGCTGGCGGCCAAGGCCGGTTGGCCAACGTTTTTTCCCGTCCTGGTGAAACGTCCGGAGTGTCCATTCGTCATAAGAGGTATAGAAAGCCCTTCGCCTTAACACTCAAAGGAGAAAAGAGATGAAACGTTTTTCGAGATTTGCGTTGGTATGGTTGGCGGTGTGTTTTGCGGTGGCTCCCCTTCGGGCGCAGGAAGCCCCGAAGAAGGCGCCGGGGCCGGCTCCGAGCCCTTCGGAAGCGGTACTGGAGTCATGGAATGACATTGGGCGGAAACTAATTGCGATGGCCGGGGATTTTCCGGAGGATAAGTTTTCGTTCAAGCCGCAGGCGGATTCGCGGACGTTTGTGGCGAACATCGTGCACGCTTCGGCGTCCATGTATTACTTCACGGACATCGCGCAGGGGAAGAAGCCGCGGTACGCGGATGATCCGAAGGACGTCAGCGTGAAGACCCGGGCGGAACTGGTGGCGTTTGTGAAGAAGTGCGTGGAAGACGGCGCCGCGGAGATCAAGGCCAAGGGCGACAAAGGTCTGATGGAAGCGGTGAATGACGGCGGGCCACATCTGGACCGGTTGTATGACCTAGCCTACGGGTTGATTGAGCATTCGGGGGAACATTACGGGCAGTTGGTGGTGTACTACCGTGCGAATGGATTGGTGCCGCCGGAATCGAGACCGAAGAAGTAATCGAAGTAAAGGAAGTAGAGGAGATAGATGAGGTAAAGGATTCGGAGGCCTTCCGAATCATTCAGGGCACGGTGCGAATGCGTCGTGCCCTTTCTTTTTGAGTGCGGAGGCGAAGCCTCCGCTTTTGAGGGGTACGGCCAGCACCAAACTTAATTTGGGAGACAACGCCTACACCGCAAAAGCGAGAGCTTCGCTCTCGCACTCAAAAGTTAGCCGGCGGCGGTGCCGGCGATTCCTTTTTGGAGGAGGCGTTTTAGTTCTTCGGGGTCGGTGGTGGGCGGCAAGCAGGTGTTGCCGGAGCAAACCAGGGCGCTGGGTTTGTCTTTGGGAAGATGTGGCAGCGTGTGGCGGAGGGCTACGGGAAGATACTCGAGAGAAGTGGCTGGAGTGACGCGAAGGACGGCTTTGCCGAAGCGGAAGATGTCGTTGGCGGCGCGTTCGAGTTTTTCGGCGGCCGGATCGCCTACTGCGCCTGTGATGACCACTTGTGTGGGATGTTCAGCAAAGAGCAGTGCCGCCAGACCATAGGTTGCAGCGAAGAGGCCGTACTGCGGGGCGATGCCGGCGAAGGCTTCGAGCGTCTTCTTTGCCCAGTTGAAATAGTTGGCGTCGTCGGTGTAGGCGTGCATGCGCGTTAGGGCCATTGCCGCGACGGAGTTGGCGCTGGGGGTGGGAGAATCCTGGAACGGCTTGCGACGGACTTCGAGGCCGCCCATGGCGGGAGCGTCGGAGGCGCGGTCGAAGAAGGCGCCGTTTTCCGCGTCGCCGTATTTTTCGATGGTCAGGTCCATGGTGCGTTGAGCTGCGCGGAAATATTTTGCGTCAAGCGTTGTTTCGTACGCGTCGAGCAGCGCCAGCACGCCGAAGACCTGATCGTCGAGCGAGCCGCGCAATGCGGGGCCGCCGATGCGATGTGCAAAACCGTTTTCTTCGCTCCAGGCTTCCCGCAGCATGCGATCGATGGTTTTCAGGGCAAAGCTGGCGGAACTTGCCGCGAGTTCGCCTTCGAGCGTGCGCGTAGCATTGAAGTACGTGGAAACAAACATAGCGTTCCAGCTTACGTACATCGTATTGTCGATGAAGGGCGTTGGCCGGGGCAGGCGCGCGGCAAGTAGTTTGCGTTTTGCATTGGCGATGGTCAGGCGGACGGTGGATTCTTCGAGGCCGAGCGACTTGGCGATTTCGGTGGGGCCGCTGGCGATCCACAACACGTTCTTCTCTGGGTTGTGGTGCATCTCGCCGTGGGCCTCGACGTCGTAATAGAGTTCCATGACGCGGGCTTCGTCGGGCGACAATGTCGCGCGGAGTTCGGCTAACGTCCAGGTGAAGTAGTCGCCGTCGTCATCGAGAGAAACGTCGGCGTCCTGGCTGGCGTAAAATCCACCTTTTGCGTGATCGGAAAGTTCCTGATTCACCCAAGCGATGATGCTTTCGGCGGTTTGTTTCAGGAACGGATTGCGTGTCGCCTGCCAGCCGTGAAGATAGTTCCGCAGCAATTCGGAGTTGTCGTAGGACATTTTTTCGAAGTGGGGGACGAGCCAGCGCTCGTCGACGGAGTAGCGGTGGAAGCCGCCGGCGAGTTGATCGTAGACGCCTCCTTTGGCCATTTTTTCGAGGGTGTTTTCGGCCATGGCGAGGAGATGCTTTTCGCCGGTCTGGCGGTAACGCTCGAACAGGAGGTCGACCGCAGAGGCGTGGGGGAATTTCGGGGCTTTGCCGAAACCGCCGTTGCGCAGATCGAAAAGTTGCGTAAGTGAGCTGATTTGCGAGTCGATGACGCCGAGATCGAATTCGGCGCGCGCGCCGGCGAAGGCTTCCGCTTTGGCCACTGCTTCGGCGAGCGCTTCGGAGGTTTTCAGCAGTTCGTCGCGCTTGTTCTGGTAGGCATCGGCGACGGCGAGCAGAATGCGGCGAAAGCCGGGGCGGCCGCCGGTGTCCTCGGGAGGGAAATAGGTGCCGCCGAAAAATGGTTTGCCGTCGGGCATCAGGAAGCCGGTGAGGGGCCAGCCGCCCTGGCCGCTGATGGCGCTGATGGCGGATTGGTAGCGGGAATCGACGTCGGGGCGCTCGTCGCGGTCGACCTTCACGGGGATGAAATGCTCGTTGATGATTTTGGCGATGATGGGATTTTCGTAGCTCTCGCGGTCGATGACGTGGCACCAGTGGCACCAGACGGCGCCGATGTCGAGCAGGATGGGCTTGTCCAGAGATTTGGCGAGGCCGAAAGCGTCTTCGCCCCATTCATACCAGTTGATGGGCTGGTGGGCGGCGGAACGAAGATAGGGGCTGGTGGAATCTTTTAGTCGGTTTTCGGTCATGGCGAGTTTTACTGCAAGTGCGTGCTGGGGCCGAGATCGCGGGGATCCAACGGCTTGCGGCCGGAGTAGCCTTCGTCCTGCCGGTGGTAATAGCGGATGCGGTCTTCGCCGAGTTTCCAGCACAGGTAGACTTCCTGGTTGTCGACTATGGCGGGAAAGTCGAGCAGGCCGACGTCGAGATCCTTGATGAGGCAGCCGGTGGACAGAATTTTTTCCAGGTTGCTTTTCATCACATCGGCGAGGTTCTGCTGCTCCATGCGCTTTTCCGCGAGCTTGGCGTAGGGCACCAGAACGCCGCCCATCATCATGATGCGGGTAGAGACGGCGGTTAAGTCCTGCTCCAGCACGGAAAGTTTTTTGCGCGCGCCGATGGCTTCGATGAGGAACGGCTCCAGTTCCTGGCGGGTGCGTTCCGCCTCTGTGAGGGTGAACAATCGCTGGGGTTGCTCTGGCTGCTCTTCGCGCTCGTCGTCGTGGTCTTCTGGCATGCGTTTCCGTCCGTTCCCGGGACAGCTTGGGCCTAAGGCAAGGATAACATGTGAGGGAGCGAGAGTCTGGAGAAGCGTCGCGGGTGCGAGAGTTTAGCCGCCGATGAAGACCATGGTGCGCGAGGGCGGCTGGAAGCCGGGTTGGTTAATGCGATGGCCGGCTTCTTTTTCGGCGACCATGGCGCGGATGCGCTCTTCGATGTCGTGGTCTGTCGCACCGTTACGCAGCAGGGAGCGGAGGTCGTGGTCGTCCTTGCTGAAGAGGCACGTGCGCACCTTGCCGTCGGCGGTGAGGCGGATGCGCGAGCAGTGGCCGCAAAAGGGCTGGGTGACCGGGGCGATCAGGCCGATTTCGCCGGGCGCGCCGTCGGCAAATTTATACTTGCGCGCGGTTTCGCTTTTCGCGTGAGGAATCTGCACCAGCGGCCATTGCGCGTGGATGCGTTTGTGGACTTCCTCCGCGGGGACCATCAGTTCGCGCGACCAGTGGCGGTCGGCATCGAGCGGCATGAATTCGATGAAGCGCATGATTACACCGCGATCGCGGGCGAAAGCGGCGAAGGCTTCCACTTCGTCTTCGTTGAAACCGCGGACGAGGACAGCGTTGATTTTTGCGGGGCCAAGAGGCGAGTTCTGGGCGGCGTCGATGCCACTCATCACGGAGTCATAGGTGCGCGTGCGGGTGATTTTTTCGAACTTGATGGGATCGAGCGAATCGAGACTGATGTTGATGCGGTGCAGGCCGGCGGCGATCAGGGACGGAATGCGCTCGGCCAAGAGGTGGCCGTTGGTGGTCATGGAAATGTCCGCGACACCCAGTTCGTTCAGCTTGCGGATGTAGTCTTCCGCGCCTTTGCGCACAAGCGGTTCGCCGCCGGTGATACGCATTTTCTGTATGCCCAGATTCACAAAAATATGCGCGAGGCGTTCGAGTTCGGGCCAGGAAAGAATCTGATCGTGCTCGCGGTAATTTTCCGGGTCGGCGGAACGGCAATAGACGCACCGGAAGTTGCAGCGGTCGGTGACGGAGATCCGCAGGTCGGTGATTTGGCGTCCGAATTTGTCGTGAAGCGTCATCAGAGTGGCCCCAAAAAGAAAAACCCGATTCGCGCATGGAATCGGGCTCTAGCCGGAAATCTACACATTTCCGGTGTAAAGGCTCCTTTCCAAACGCGGGAGGCGCGGGCGTTTCCACCCGGACCCTCGGCAGGCCGACCTCGGCCACCTCGCCCCGCCGCCATGGGGTGTCTCTCCCGCAGGCCGACGGAGTCGGAGTTACATCTACAATCCTACGCCCCTCCGAAAAACCATGCAATCGGTTAGAATTCTCTGAATATTGGAATCGGCGAGGCCGAATTTCGTCGGATACAATCCTTGCTAGGGAGCAGCGGTAGGCACTGCTGAGGACACGATATGAGCATTTCCACCCTTAATCCGGGTGAGCAGATAACGGACGTAAGCTTTAGCGCCGATTCGCTATGCGCCTTTCTGCGCGACGGCCGCAAGATCAGTGTTCCTCTCTCGTGGTATCCGAGACTCCTCAACGCCACTCCTGAGCAACGAACCGACTGGAAACTAGCTGGAGCCGGCTACGGAATCCACTGGCCCGACACTGACGAAGATCTCAGCATAGAAGGACTGTTGCGCGGTGCGCCAGCCTCTGCTCGATGAATCGCCGGATCACTGTACTGGCGATCGTGTTTACTGGAGCGATCCTGGGTTTTGTCGTCGCCACGCAGGCCCACCGGTTTAAGCACATTGAAAAACGCGGTCCGGCGCCGGAACGTGTTGCCGCAATTCTCCTGGGCGGTTTGGATGCGACAGCCGGACGGATTGAAACCGTGTTCAACCGGTGGTCTGAATTTGAGCGGCCCGGGCGGACGGGAACTTACCTCAACAAATTTCCAAGGGATGCGAAGTGGAGCCATTTCTTCTTGTCTCGCAGAGACGATGAGGGTCTGCAGTTGTTCCCTTCTGACGAGGAGATCAGTCGAAACCGTGGCGTGGATTCTTATATCCTGGCTTATCTGCGGATCCCACCGGCGAGCCGGAGTCGAGACTTTTATTTCCATGAGCCGAGCGGCGACTACTACTGGGAATCCGAATATTTTTACAAAAATGCGCCGGCGAAGTTTCACTGCAGCTTCCTGATTCACCTGGAACCCACCGACGCGTCCCACACCACCGTGGAAATCTTCGAATACCAGCCGTACATCTGGGCCGGCGAGTATTTCGGACTCTCGGCGCACGCGATACTTCCAACCAGGCTGTACGACATTCGACCTGTGGAACCGACGACTTCCGATCGCCGTGCGCTACTAGCCATTATCGATGGCTCGCCAAGCGGGGAAAATCCAGCAGAGGCACAATAGAAACGGGCCCTCCTGCGGCCGCCTGCGGTTTGCGCCGAGTGTGATAAAGTCTGCTAACGCCATGCGAATCTTTATCTTGGGTGCGGGCGCGACGGGTTCGCTGCTCGCGCAACTCCTGGAACGCCAGGGACATGTGGTGTGGTGCGGGGATCGCGATCCCGCGCGTGCGCGGCGCTTTCTGGGCAAGAAATCGGCGATTCCTGTTTCGACTGTGAATGCGCGGAACCTGCGCGCCATCGTCAAAGCGGCGAAGGGTTGCCAATTGATCGTCAATGCGTCGGCATCGGTATTCAATCAGATCGTGATCCGAGCGGCGCTGCGGCTTCGCGCGCACTATCTTGATCTCAGCTCGCACCTTACCCGCAATCCTTTTAAACCGGAGCAGGTTCGCTATAAAAAGAAGTTTGAGGAAAAGCATCGCGCGGCGCTCATCAATACCGGTGCGGCGCCCGGCCTGACCAACCTGCTGGTAAAACGCGCGGCCGATCTGCTGGATGAGGTCCTGTCGGTCCACATCCGCCTTTACGAAAGCACCGAAAGCGACGACCCGATTTCACAATGGTCGCCAGAAGTTTCGTTCGATGAGGCGATTTCGCACCCGAGAATTTATCGAGACAAGAAATATCAGCTAACGAAGCGTTTTTCGGAGCTGGAGAAATTCCGCTTCCCGGAGCCGATCGGCGCGGCTAACGTGGTTCTGGCAGCGCAGGATGAAGTGGCTACGCTGCCGCACTACATCCCGATGCGCGAACTGGACGTGAAGATCGGCGGCAACGAGTTTGACCGGCTGCGGCGCTGGCACAAGCTGGGAATTCTTTCGAAATCACGGGGACTGCCGCGGCGGCGCTTCCCGGAGACGTCATCGCCGCGGAAGATCGCCGCGCTGATCCGTCAGGGCGTTTTGCAGAATGCGCGATTTGCGGCGTCGGTGATTGTGATCGGAGTAAAGCATTCCGCTAAAGAAGACCAGCGGCTCTCCATCCGCAGCGACGCGATTTTTCCCACGCTGTATCAGATCCGGCGGCAGGGAAAGTTCAACACGCCGGTGGCTTACGCGACCGCGCATGTGGCCGGGCAGTTTATTAAATTTTTCCCGCGAGAGACTGCGGGCGTGTTCCCGCCGGAGGCGCTGCCGGTGGAAGTTCGGCGGGCGATTTTGGCTGGGGTGAAGAAGAGCGGCGTGAAGATTATGCACAAGGTGACGACGTTGAAGCCAGCGGAAGACCAAGAGGATATGTAAGCGGGTCCACCTGAAGGTGGACGCTACGGGCGCTTCAGCAACAGCGGTTGGGGCGGGAATATTTGCGGTTCAGTTGCTCGACGTAGAATTCGGCGGCGGATAGCGGCTTCTTTGCAGGCTGGCGTTCGGCGCAGGCGAGATAGGTTTCGTACGCGGAATCGCCGCTCCATTGACGGAGACAGCGCCAGAAATTTCGGGCCGCGTGCGCGAATTGCTGCCAGAGATTTTGCATCAGTCGCCCTCCGCCCATTGCGTGGCCACGTACGGCGTTTCCTGCAACACAGGCTGTTTGCCGCGGCTTAAGATCGCGTACCACTGCGCCAGCGCTTCCACCAGCAGCACCAGGATCATCGCGGCGAGCACTGCAGTGACCGCCGCATCCAGGCGAAGGTTGAAGATGAGCCGCTGCGTGTCAGCAATCTTAGCGGCGGCAACTTTTCCGGCGGCAAGCTGCGCGGCCATCGAGTTTGCCTGCGCCAAAAACCCGATGCGCGCGTTGGCGCTGAAGATTTTCTGATAGCTGGCGGTCATCGTGATGATCACCAGCCACGCCATGGGCAGCAGAGTTACCCAGATCCATTTCAATCTGCCCATCTTCAGCAGGATTGTGGTAGCTACTACCAGCGCCACGGCGGCGAGCAGTTGATTCGAAATGCCAAAAAGCGGCCAGAGCGAGTTGATGCCGCCAAGAGGATCGATCACGCCCTGATAGAGAAAATAGCCCCAGGCGCCGACGATCAGCGCGCTGGAAATCAGAATTCCGGGCATCCAGTTCAAGCGGCCCATGGGCTTCCAAACGCGGCCGCCGAGTTCCTGAATCATGAAGCGGCCGACGCGCGTGCCGGCATCGAGCACCGTGAGGATGAAGAGCGCCTCAAACATGATCGCGAAGTGATACCAGATGCTGAGGAGGCGGTCGCCGCCGATGGTGCTGGAAAAAATCTGCGCCATGCCCACGGCGAGCGACGGAGCGCCGCCGGCGCGGTTAAGAAGAGTTTGCTCGCCGACGGCGTGCGCGAGACCGGTCATCGTGCCGCCAGAAAGCGGATAGCCCCAACTGGAAATCGTGGCGGCAGCGGCCTCCGGCGTGGCGCCAACGATAGAGGCGGGGCTGTTGATGGCGAAGTAGACGCCGGGAGTCATGGCGCAGGCGGCGACCATGGCCATTACGCCAACGAAGGATTCGAGCAGCATGGCGCCATAGCCGATGAAGCGGGCGTGGCCTTCGCGGAGAATCATTTTTGGCGTGGTGCCGCTGGAAATCAGCGAGTGGAAGCCGCTGATGGCACCGCAGGCGATCGTGATGAAACAGAAGGGGAAGATTTTGCCGGCGAAGACGGGGCCGCTGCCGTCCACGAAGCGGGTGAGAGGCGGCATCAGAACTTGCGGGCGCACCAGGAGGATACCGGCGGCCAAAGAGAAAATTGCGCCAGCCTTGATGAACGCGCTTAAATAATCGCGCGGCGCAAGCAGGAGCCAGACCGGTAAAGCAGAGGCGGCGAAGCCGTAGACGATGATCGCGAAGGCGAGCGTGACGCCGCCGAGTGTGAAGACCTTCGCCAGATAAGGTGAATCCGCGACCCATTGTCCCGCGACGACAACGAAGAGCACCAGGGCGACGCCGATCAGCGAAGCTTCCAGCACGCGCCCGGGGCGGAAATAGCGAAGATAAACGCCGAGCAGCAGGGCGATGGGAATGGTCATGGCAAGAGTGAATGTGGCCCACGGCGAACTTTTCAGGGCGTTCACCACCACCAGCGCAACCACAGCCAGGAGAATAATCATGATGGTGAGTACGGCCAGCTGTGCGATCAGGCCGCCGCGTTTGCTGACTTCATCGCGGGCCATTTCGCCGAGGGTTTTTCCATCGCGGCGGATCGAGCAGAAAAGAATTACAAAATCCTGGACGCACCCGGCGAAGGCGGCGCCGGCAATCAGCCACAGTGTTCCCGGGAGATAGCCGAACTGTGCGGCGAGTGTTGGACCGACTAGCGGTCCCGGGCCGGCGATTGCGGCGAAATGGTGGCCGAAGAGCACCCATTTATTAGTAGGGACGAAATCGCGGCCATCGTCGCGGCGTTCGGCGGGTGTGGCGCGGGTGTTGTCGAGCGCAAGCAGCTTGGCCGCGATGAACGCGGAATAAAGACGATAGGCCACCAAGTAGGAGCATGCCGCGGCGAGGACAAACCAGGTCGCGTTGATCGGCTCACCGCGGTGAAAAGCAATGGTGGCGAGCGCGACGGCGCCGAGGGCGGCTACGGCGGTCCAGAGCAGGATCTGCAAAAGACGTTTCACGGGTTCTCCCTTTTTGCGATTCGCGGCTACGGGATGCTTGTAAACTTCAGGAGCGGGTAGACTTCACGAAATATTTTGGACAACTCTTTCGTGAACCCCGGCTTTGTTGCTTCACCCGGTTTCATTTTCCGGCGCACGATCCAGCCCTGGATTTTCCTCCAGTCCTCCGCGTGGACGGGCCAGCCCTCGTGCTTGGTCCAATTCCCTTTTTCGGTAGTGTACCAATAGCTGTCGAATTTCTTGCCGAGGCGGCGCTTTTGGTCGGAAACCCAGCGAGGCTTTTCGGTGATGCGTGGTTCCGCCACCAGCGCCAGCGTGGATTCGCGGCGCTTCGGTCCGGAGTAGATGCGGAAACCGGCGGTGACCACATCGGTTGAAAGCCCAGTGTAGAGCTGGCCGCTTTCGCGATCGCCGGGCAGAGGCTGCTGGAATTTCAGGTACATCTGTGTTTTGTAGAGAGTTTTGTCTTTTGCGAAACGAATGTCGCGATTGATGCGGGAAAAATTCGCGCCCGCGCGGCCGGTGGTGTCGAAGCGGTCGTCGAGCTCCAGAACGTCCGTGGCCAGTTCTTCAAGGAGGCGGCGAAACGGCTGGACGACTGCGGACTGGTACCGGTCACGATGCGCGTCCATCCAGACTTTCTTGTTGTTCCGTCCGAGGTCGCGAAAGAAACGAAACGTCTCCTGTGTAAAGACGGGTTTAGCTGGAACCATCAGAATTCCCCTTTTTGGCCGCGGGCATCAGACTACACTATTCCCAATTTGCGTCAATTCCACTATTCTCGTTGCGCGCCTGATTGGATGTGGACTGCGCGCCGAAAAGCACATCACCAACTGAGGGTCCTGATGACATTTCGTCAGCTTTTTTTGATTGTGTTTATAACCGTTTGCTGCGGTTTCGGGAACATGCCGGGGGCGGCACAAGAGACGAACCCGCCTGCGAAGACTTCACCATGGAAAGCGGAGGATGTGGTATTCGCGGAGAGCGTGCGGCAATTCCGGATTTCTCCCGATGGCCAGTGGGTGGCATGGGTGAAGACGCAGGGTGATAAAGAGAAAGACGCCGTCGTCTCCAACCTGTATATCTCGAGCCTGATTGGCGACCAGGAAATTCAGCTCACCCGCGGCACCGATACCGTTGCATCGTTTAACTGGTCGCCCGACGGCAAATGGATAGCGTTTGTCAGTTCAAGGGCGCGACCCCAAGCGAAGCCAGACACCGCAGCCACGCAGATCTGGCTGATCAATCCCCACGGCGGCGAAGCGTATCCGTTGACGGAGCTTGCACGGGGACCGCAGCGTCTGGATTGGCTGGACAAGGACACGGTGATCTTCAGCGCGGAAGAGGATCCCAGCGCCTACGAGCAGGCGGAAAAGAAACGGAAAGACGATTCGGAAGTAGCTGACGACGCGGAGCACAAGCCGCCGGTGCGGCTGTTCAAGATCAGCGTAAAAGACAAGAAAATCACGAGGCTGACAACGAACAGCGACTGGATTGGAAACTGGAGCGTATCAAGGGACGGCAAATACGTGGTTGCGGTGCACGAGAAGAGCCTGCACTACACGTTCGACCAGAAGGTTCCGCCGGTGACGATTCTTCATAACCTGACCGACGGAACGGAAAAACAAATTTTCGCCGGAGGCCGCGTTTATCCTCGCGCTTTTTCGTGGGCGCTGGACGCCGGCGGTTTCTATGCGATGGCGCCATTCTCGTCGGATCCGAAATTCATCACCGCTTCGATTGAGCTTCTCTATTTCTACGATGTCGCGGCGGGGAAAAGCGCGGAGATTCCGCTTGATTGGGAAAATGGAATCGGTTCTGGCGTAGGGGCAACGGACGACGGATTTGTAACGGGTCTCGCGGCAGGCCATCGGTTCGAGGCATCTCATTACGCTAGAAGCAAAACCGGCGATGCATGGACCTGGAAGCGTGGCTCGGTGGAAGGCGATACCGCGAAGAACATTGAAAACTTCGAGGTGACGCCCAACGGAAAGACCCTGGTGTACGTGTATTCGACCGCCAGCGTGATTCCGCAGCTTTACCGTGCCCGGGTCGACGGAAACAAACTGGTTTCGCCGGTTCAGTTGACGCATTTGAACGCCGGGCTTGTGAAATCGAGAGCCTTCGCGCGAGCGGAAGTGATCCGCTGGAAGGGCGCGAACAACGACGAGGTAGAGGGCATCCTGCACTACCCCGTGAAATATGAGGCTGGGAAAAAGTATCCGTTGATTACGGCGATTCACGGCGGCCCGTCGGGATCCGACAAGGATTTCTGGGACAACAACTGGGCATACCCGTTGCAGCTGCTGACGCAGCGAGACGCGTTCGTGCTGCAGGTGAACTATCACGGCAGCAACAATTACGGATTGAAGTGGGTGGAATCGATCTGCTGCGGGAAGTATTACGACCTGGAAACGCCGGACATCAACGCGGGGGTGGATTTCCTGATCGAGAAAGGATTCGTAGATGGAGACAAGGTCGCGACGCTGGGTTGGTCGAACGGGTCGATCCTTTCGACGAGCCTACTGGTCACTTACCCGGATCGCTACAAGGCGGCGAGCGTTGGCGCGGGCGACGTGGAGTGGATCAGCGACTGGGGTAACGTGATTTTTGGGGATTCGTTTGACTCTTATTATTTCGGAAAGTCGCCGATGGAGGATCCTGAGCTTTATATTCGGAAGTCGCCGTTCTTCAGGATGGACAAGATCAAAGCCCCGGTGCTGATTTTCCACGGCACCGCGGACAACAACGTTCCTCCGGCGCAGAGCTGGTCGTACTTTCGCGCGCTGCAATACTACGGAAAGGTGCCGGTGAAATTCGTGATCTTTCCGGGCGAGCCGCACGGGCCGCGCAAGCTGACGCACCAGATGCGCAAGGTCGAGGAAGAGATGGCGTGGTTCGACAAATATTTCTTCAAGACGACACCGGTGGAAAATGAGGCGCTGAAGGCGGGTTCGCCGCTGCAAGAGGCGATTCGGACGAAGAGTATTTCCCAAACCGGTGGCTTCTATGGCGTAGAGTTAAAACGAAAGGGAGGGGCGTTCCTGATTCCGGAGATAGTAAAAAGAGGCAGCCTGGAAATAGGCCGGTTTGAAGTGACAAGGCGACAGTATTTGGACTTCGCGCAGAACCGCGACGTGAAATCAAAATCGATTTTTTACGGCATTATGATTGGTGGTGACAACTTTACTCCGGCGAAGATGAATTTACCCCAGACATTGATTGGGATTGAAGACGCCAAGGCTTATGCGTCGTGGCTGAGCGACGAAACAGGCCAGATCTGGCGAATCCCCTGTGAAGATGAGGTTAAAACCCTATACGAAGGCCGAGAGAATGAGAACACGCTAGACTACTGGGCTGGGTATTCGCCGAATCCGGACGACACAGCGAAGCTTCGCGAGCAGGCAAAGAAGTTGGCTGAGGAGAATGCCCTTCTCAAGGTAGTAGGCTCATTCCGGGGGCAAGGAGCGGAAGGCGAAGAATTGATTTACGACCTAGGCGGCAATGCTGCTGAATGGGTCGTCACGCGTGACGGAAAGGGGAAACTGATCGGTGGGAGTGCCGATTGCCCCGCTGAATCTAAAGCAAGCTGCACTACACAGCCGGGGTATGTTGGGTTCCGGGTCGTGCGCGGGGCAGCAAAGCAGTAGCGTTGAAGCTGGGAAATCGTTAGACGCGTGCAAGTCGCCCGCTCCGAAAGAACATCCGGTGTCCAAAAACGGACCTTAGAAGACGGCCGCTAGAAGGAATTTGGGGAATGAAGAAGCGATGGCTTTGTGGCAAAGTGCCCGTGCTGGCGACGCTTGCATTGATTGTGGCGCCGTTTGCATTCAGTGGGCAGCTGACGAACGATGATATTGAGTTTCGGAAGAAGGTGTACGCAAACAAAACCGGCGAGCGATTGCCGTATCGGCTGTATGTGCCGCTTGGATATGACGCTAACCGGAAATATCCGCTGTTGCTGTGGTTGCACGGGGGCGATGGGCGCGGCAGCGACAATGTGAAGCAGTTGAACGGCGGCAACCAGCTCGGGACGCATTTCTGGGCCGGGAAGGACGTGCAACTGAAATTCCCCATGTTTGTGCTGCTGCCGCAGTGCCCTTCCGGCGATAACTGGTCCGACCCGGACCTGAACCAGCCGACGGAATGGCTTGAGCTGACGATGCAGACGCTCGCCGGCGTGGAAAAGGAATTTTCGATCGATCTAGACAGGATCTACCTCGCCGGGCAGTCTATGGGTGGCCTGGGCGTGTGGTCGTCGCTGCAGGCGTATCCTGGCAAATGGGCGGCGGCGATGATTATGTCGGCGTACGATAATTTCACCGATATTCATACGCTGGCGCAGACGCCGCTGTGGGTTTTTCAGGGTGAGGCCGACGACAGCGTGCCGGTGCTACTGGTGCGCGAAATGATGAAGCAACTCGGTAAGGCGCACGCGAATCTGCGCTATACGGAATACCGCAACACCGGCCACGAAGTGTGGAAGAAAGCGTTTGCTGAGCCCGACCTGCTGACCTGGCTTTCCTCGCAGAAGCGCGGACAGGCTGCAGAAGGCCAAGTTGGCTCTGGCGCGGGAGCCACGACGCATTAAACTGGAGTGCATGAGCGACTTCACACCAACGGAACGCACCCAGGTCAAGCGACTGCCGAAACGCGGTAAGTATGAGCGCGAAACTGTGTTTGCAATTCTCGACGTAGGCTTCGTTTGCCACGTCGGATTCGCTGTGGACGGCCAGCCCTACGTAATCCCAACCAATTACGGCCGTTTGGGTGACACGCTTTATTTGCATGGCAGCGCGGCGAGCCGGATGTTGCGCACACTGAGCGAAGGAGTTCCTGTCAGCGTTACGGTAACGCACGTGGACGGGCTGGTGCTGGCGCGTTCGGCGTTTCATCATTCGGTGAATTACCGGTCGGTGGTGATCCTGGGAACGGCGCGACTTGTGACGGACCCCGCTGAAAAATTGGAAGCGCTACGCATTTTCACCGAACACGTGATGAAAGGCCGTTGGGACGATGTTCGCCAGCCGACCGAGCAGGAATTGAAAGCCACCACTGTGCTCGCACTCCCACTGGAAGAAGTCAGCGCCAAGGTTCGCACCGGTGGCCCAATTGATGATGAAGAGGATTACGCTTTGCCTGTGTGGGCTGGCGTACTGCCGCTCGAAACCTCCGTGAAGGAGCCCGTGCCCGATCCCCAACGGAGGGGCGATCAGCCCATCCCGCTGTATCTGAAAAACTATTCCCGCTAAACGCGGTTGGGCGCGAAACTCAGAGACCTGGAAAATACTGATAGAGCGACAGAAGTCTACACAGTGCGGTCAGGCTACGGCAGCTTGCTGGAGATTTGGGTTGCTGAAGCCATAGCCGCAGCTCCCCGATTCAATTCAAGGAGGAGCATCCGATTGTCGGAATAATAGGGCTGGCCTGTGGCAGTCTGTGCGCCGGAGATCGGCTCCGGACAATTCACGTACACTTCGCGCGTAAGCCTGTTCGCTTCCGAGAGATTCCCGGCGATGAAGTCGCGTTCGGCGTCGACATTGGGGTCGATCCTGTGAAAGAGCCGGAACTTGTGCTTCACAAGGTGAATCGAGACGTCATGTGTTGCCGCCGCGACCCATAGCGGGACGCCGTCCACGGTTCGGCCCGTTTTCCAGATGCGCACGTGGTGGCGTCGCGCAACGATGGAGAGTGGATCTGGCAGCGCAAACGAATAATCTTGAGCTCTTCCAAAGACGTACAGCCGGTCCATCGGCAATTTTGTGTAATGCCCGCGCTGCCACAGCAGATGCCAGACTATTAATCGCTTGGACTTCTCCACCTTTAGCCACCCGGCCTGGGCAAAGGCCTGTTGCAAGTCCTCTTCCCTGGCCTGGAAGATCAGGTTGAGCATGTCGCCCTCGCGCCCCTCCGCGTTGGTCACTCGCGATGGCGACATCTTGAGCAATTCGCTGAGCTCGGAAACATTTTCCCGAGCGGGCGGCAATCCGGCGATTTCCACTGAGGCATCACTCCGGGTGTAGGCCGTCAGCTCTGTGCCCTTCAGGACCGTGCTATCGCGGCCGCGCGACAATATAAAAGCCGGGGCAGCGGGGAGGTAAATCGCCGCTGCGATGGCCATCGCCACTCCCATTCGGATGGTATGCGATTTTCCTTTGAATTCCTTGCGGGCAAGCAGGGACACGTTCTCGCCGCTCATGAGTTCCACTGAATCGAGCTTGATAATCAGGTCGCCGCCCATTCCCAAGGGCCGCTTCCCCTTTACTCCAATGACCGAACCCTGAGCACGGGCACCTGCAGCGATGAGCGTGAAACCCGCTGCCTGGACATCCTTTGCGACGACAAAGTCGAGGCGATCGCCCTTGTGAGCGCGGGCCGAAGAGATTGTTTGCATTAATTGAAGTTCTACCGGCGTGCCGTTTGGCAGGACAAGCTCGGCAGGGGCTGCGGGCAATCCCTGGCTGAAGAGGGCATACGGCAGCAGCAGGAAAAGCGTGCACACCGGCAGGGGAAAGCGTTTCGTCCAGAACATCCCGTACGGCCTTTCTGTTTCGGGCAAGCCGCCCTTAGCCCTTCCAGACGAACTTTCCGCAGGAACACGAAACGGTTTCCGTGGGGAGCTTCTTTTCCAAAGGTTGCCGGCAAACTGGACAATTTCTGCGCCACATATTCATACCTGTCATTTCTCTTACGAACTGAATTTCTGACAAAGTAAGTCTGCGCGACCGGGTACCGCGTGTCTGTTGCAATACGCACACGAGCCAAACTGTTCCTTAGTGAACAGGCGCTGGTGCGCATGGCGGAGGACTGTACTGTCTGGTAGAGTAACGGCCGCGGAACCCGGTCGTTCCGCGGAGGGCAAAATGTCGGAAGAAAATGTGGCGTTGGGGAGGCGGTGGTTTGAGGAAGTATGGAATCAGAGAAAGGCCGAATCCGTGCCGGAGCTCCTGGCGGCAGACTGCGTGATGCACGGAATCAGCGAAACCGGCGAGGACGTTCGCGGCCATGAAGGATTCCGGGCCTTGCACGCCAAGCTGCTGAGCGCGTTTCCCGACATGCAGTTCGCGCTGCACGACTGTTTTGGCTCCGGCGACAAAATTGTGGTGCGCTGGACGGCGTCGATGCGGCATACCGGGCCTGGCTTGGGAATCGACGCGACCGGGGCCGAGATCAAGCTGCGCGGAATGGGAATCGCGCGAATTGCCGGCGGCAAAGTGCAGGAAACCTGGGACAACTGGGACAGGATGGCGATGTTCGAGCAGATTGATGCGGCGGTGAAGGCACAGAGTGCGGGAGCTTAACGCCGTGAGTAAGGGGTAGACTTCGCGCGGCTACTTGGCTTTTGCGCCGGAGAAGGCGGAGGCCAGCCCCAGTGCGATGAGGGCGCCGCCGGAAACCTTGCGCTGCGTGCTGCGCAGTCGGACGCTGCCGCGGATGTGCTCGGCGAATGTACCGGACACCAGAGCCCAGACCGAGTCGCTCATCCAGCCCATCAGCGCGAAGAGCACACCCAGTTCAAAGATCTGCAATGTGGCGTGGCCGCGGGCCGGGTCGACGAACTGCGGAAGAAACGCCAAAAAGAAAAGCGCGGTCTTGGGATTGAGCAGGTTGACCAGGACTCCCTGCACGAAAACACGGTGCAGGCTTACCTGCTCACGCGAAGGATCGACCACCACCGCGCCGCCGTTACGTAAAGTACGAATTCCCAGATAAATCAGGTAGGCCGCACCGGAGTATTTCACAAACGTAAAAGCGGAAGCCGAGGAAACAAGCAGCGCCGAAAGACCTAGCGTGGCTGCGGCAACGTGGACCAGTGTGCCAACAGCAATACCCATGGCCGAGACGAGTCCGGCGGCGCGGCCTAGGCCGATGCTTCGGCTCGTGATGTAAAGCACGGCTGGACCTGGAACCAAGAGCAAAAGCATGGCCCCGGTCATGAAAAGAACCAGAGATGAGGGAGCGATGAGCATTAGTTGGAGAGTCTTACTGGATTAGTGGCAGCCACAACCGCCACCGCAACAGCCGCCTCCGCCGGAGAAACCACCGGAAGGAGAGGACGAGCCGGAACCGTTTCCGGCGGTGGCAAAGACGGAAAGCTGGATCGCGGCTTTCTTGCTGGAGCACTTGGGGCAGGAGATTTCCTGTTGTTTGTTGATGACGATTTTTTCGAAGTGTTCTTTGCAGTCTTCGCAGATATATTCGTAGATGGGCATTTGATGTTCCTGATGGTTAGTCTATATTTACCTAGTATACCAAATGCCTCGAATCTGGCGAAAAGCCAGTTAAGACACCCAGACCCCCCATTTGTTCACGACTTCCCAGCGGCCATGCCGCTTCCTAAGAACGTATCGATTTCCACTTCCACAAAGCCCTCCACAGACAAACGAGGTGGCCACGATTGCTTCGTCGAGTCGCGAATCAAAACCAACTCTGGAAAACGAGATAATTCCGCTGGCTCCAGGAAACTGCCTTGCGGGGGGCTGCCCCTTTTGCAGCAGAACTAGCCCATCGCCGAAATCTATCCTCTCGTCCCCAATAAAAGTTCGTGGCAAATCTGTATGGAATGTATGTGAAAGCTGGCCAGGGGTGCAGAAACTCATGACGAAATTCTGGATGGTGTCTGGTTGCAAGGCATCGTCGTAGCTATCGCGCGTCAAAAGTCGATAAACCCTATCCGCGATTGAGTCATACGGAAGCTTTCCGTTCTCCAACCACATCTGTTTGCGGGCCCGCGCTTCGCATTGGCTCGTGTCACCCTCCTCCCAGAACGGCGTCAATACCATTTCGCCAAAAACCAGTTGAGTGACCCTGACCCGTCCATCGCTAGGAGTGATCATGTCGCGGACGACCGCTTCGTAGACTTTGTCTTGTGTTGCAGACACTTCGCTTTCGGAAGGTCGAGATTTGGGGGTATGACGCCAATATAAAGCGACGGAGAGTAGCACAAGCAGCGCCAAAACCGAGGTTAAGATATAGCGTTGATTTGCCTTACTCACGAAGGTGCACCCTATTCACTTGGAGCGCGCTTAAGCAGTTCCAAGTTGCCCGGAACACACTCTAGTCACCGAAACGCCGAGCGGCGTGGGCTTTGGCTTTGGCGGCTTCCTCTTCGCGGTTTTTGGGAGGGGAGACGGTTTCGAGCGATTGCAGAAGGCGGGTGGATGCGGCCGCGACTTCATCGATAGCCGTGAGAAACGCGGCTTCGTTGGCCTTCGATGGCTTGTTGAAGCCGGTGATTTTCCGCACGAATTGTAATGAGGCGGCACGGACTTCATCCGGGGTGACCGGCGGGTCGAAATTGTAAAGGGTCTTTATATTTCTGCACATGAATCAAACTTCCTATAAGGATTCTAGAAAGCCTTCGCCCCAATAGCAAAAGGCTCCCCGGACAGAGGAGCCCTTTGCGAATTAAGAAGTGGAACCCAGTTCTAGTCGCCGGCTACGGCTTCGGCGGCGGCTTCCTTGGACTTGGGAGCTTCGTTGCCGTTGCCATTCGCTGGGGCGATGCCGATGGGCTTGTTTGCGTTGGTGAAGTTTGCCGGTACGGCCTTGGCGATATCGGAGACCGAGCCGATCTGGACTACCGCCTGTTGCGGCTTCTTGAGCACGAGTTCTTCGTAGATGGCGCGCACACGAGCCTGCTCCTCGAGAGCCGCCTTGCGACGGATGCGGTTCTCTTCGGCGGCAGTCAGGGGAATGTCATGCTCCAGGTGGCGAACGCGCGAAGCGTCATCGGCGTCGATGACCAGCGAGTGCTCATAGGAGCCGAGGTTGACATTCTTGCCCTTGGCGTAGATCTCGTGCTTGCCGTGGTTCTTGTACCACTCAGCGACCGTCGCGTTCTTGTGCATATTCTCGATGATGTTGCGCCATCCCACACCGGTGTTGTACGCGCAGAAGCTGATTTCGCCCTGTTGCGTGCCGTAGGGGATGATGCACATTTCGGTGCGGCGGAAGTCGTAGTTGAAGAGATCCTGGAACCACATGCCGGCGATGAAGAGGAAGTTCCACGGGTCTTGCGCGCGGCGCTTCATGGCATCTTCGTAGGTGCGTTCCGGCGAAGTCTTGCCGTACTTGCTGGTCGCGCCCTTGGTGAGCGCCCAAGTCTTGTCGAACTTCTTGAAGAGATCCCAAAGCTTCAGACCCTTTGGCCCCTGGAACGGGTGATAGTTCTTCAAGAGCGCCATGGACATCATGAAGTTCGAAAAATTCTTGCCGCGAGCGGCGTCGGTGATGGCGGTGACGTCGGCGGTAAGCTGCTGAGCATCCAGGAAGCGCGGAACCGGCGCCCATTCCTTGGTTTCCTTGTTGATCATCAGCGCGGTGCCCACGCCGCAGTTCGGGTGGCAGCCGCAGGAGAGCGAACCCCACTGG
>Ga0210407_10000599_pt1 | contig 39595 bp, 36 predicted proteins | sample IncBWC27MmetaG_FD_150860 | JGI IMG/M metagenome (GOLD analysis project Ga0210407, IMG submission 150860) | Forest soil microbial communities from Barre Woods Harvard Forest LTER site, Petersham, Massachusetts, United States - Inc-BW-C-27-M | ecosystem: Environmental > Terrestrial > Soil >...
GAAGGGTGCCGAAATTGTCTGCCTGCCGGAGCTTTTTCAAACGCAGTATTTTTGCCAGAGAGAGGATGCGGCGCTGTTTGATCTGGCGGAGCCGATTCCGGGTCCGGCGACAACGCGGCTGGCCGAGGCGGCGAAACAGTTGCGAATTGTGGTTGTCGGGTCGGTGTTCGAGAAGCGAGCGCCGGGGGTGTATCACAACACGGCGGTGATGATTGACGCGGACGGGACGCTGCGCGGGATTTATCGCAAGATGCATATCCCGGACGACCCGCTGTACTACGAGAAGTATTACTTCACGCCGGGCGATCTGGGCTACAAGGCGTTCGATACTGCGGTCGGCAAGGTGGGAGCGCTGGTGTGTTGGGACCAGTGGTATCCGGAGGGGGCGCGGCTGACGGCTTTGCAGGGGGCGCAGGTTTTGTTTTATCCGACGGCGATTGGCTGGCATCCAGCGGAGAAGGCCGAGTTTGGTGTAGCCCAGCATGACGCCTGGAAGACGATTCAGCGTGCGCATGCGATTGCCAATGGAGTTTATGTTGCGGTGGTGAATCGCGTGGGTTTTGAAGAAGGCAACGTGCGCGGCAAGAAGGCTCCGGGACAGGGACTGGAATTTTGGGGCGGATCGTTTGTTGCAGACCCGTTCGGGCGGGTGATTGCGGAGGCATCGCACGACAAAGAAGAAATTCTGGTCGCGGACGTGGATTTGAAGGCGCTGGAGGATGTCCGGCGCAACTGGCCGTTCTTGCGCGATAGGCGGATTGATAGTTACGGGGCGATTACCAGCCGAATGATTGACTGACTAAAAGACTGACTGAAATTCATGCCGAAATCTGCTTCATCCCAAGACACAACCTTTCTCATGCCTGCCGAGTGGGAGCCACATGGCGCGACCTGGCTGGCGTGGCCGCATTTTCGCGGGGACTGGCCGGGGAAGTTTGAGCCGATTCCGTGGGTGTATGCGGAGATTGTTCGGAACCTGTGCCGGCATGAGCGTGTGGAGGTGGTCGTCAAGGATGCGGCGGCGGAAAAGTTGGCGCGCAAGACGTTGAAGCGGGCGCATGTGCTGAATGAGAATGTGCGGTTTCATCGCTGGCCGACGAATCGGGTATGGACGCGGGATTCGGGGTGCGCCTTTGTGCGGCAAAGCACGGGGGCTAAAGCCCCTTCTCATTTTGCCGCGCCAAATGCAGGGCCGGAGGCCCTGCTCCACCCAAAAGCTGTCCCCTACACCAGCCTTGCAGCGATCAAGTGGCGGTTCAACGCCTGGGCGAAGTATCCCAACTGGAAGCATGATGAAAAAATCGGCAGCCTGATGGCGGAAGCTGTGGGGGCGCAGGAATTGCGGCCGAGGTTCGGAAAAACTCGCATGGTGCTCGAAGGCGGGTCGATTGATGTGAATGGGCGCGGGTCGCTACTGACGACCGAGGAATGCCTGCTCAGCCGGGTGCAGCAGCGCAATCCGGGGATGAAGAAAAAAGACTACGAAAAGATTTTCGTTGAGTATCTTGGCACAACGAATGTCATCTGGCTTGGCTCCGGGATTGTCGGCGACGACACTCACGGGCATGTGGACGACATCACCCGTTTCGTTTCACCCGACACTGTCGTGACCTGCGTGGACGCCGATCCCGCGAGCGAGAATTACGAGGCGCTGCGCGAGAATATTCGCCGTTTGCGGGATGCGACCACCGAAGACGGCAAGCCGCTGGCGACGATTGATCTACCGATGCCGGCCGCGGTGTACTTCGAGGGACGGCGGCTTCCGGCGAGTTATGCGAATTTTTATATCGCCAACGGCATTGTGCTGGTGCCGGTGTTTAATGATCCCAATGATCGCGTTGCTTTGGACATTTTGGCTGATATTTTTCCTGACCGCGAGATTGTCCCCATTTATTGCGGAGATTTGATCTGGGGATTTGGCGCGATTCACTGCATGACCCAGCAGCAACCGGCGGAACCCTAACCGCTGCAAGCGAAAAGCAGGTCTCTCGACTTCGAAGCTCGATTCTCTTTTCGAATCACGTTTCTACGCTCGAGATGACAGTGTTAAGGAAAACAATCAGAGAGTAATCAGCTGGTGGTCGAGGCAGTCGGGTTGCATCGTTTCGAGTAGTTGTCCCAGCAGTTCCCTGCCGTGTTTCGCCAGGAAATAAACCCCGGCGAGGCCCCGTTCTTGCAGCGCCTTTTCAGGATAGAGATTGTTGCTGAGTACCCGGGCGTGGCGCTCGGCGACTTCGCTTTGCCGGGTTTCAGCGCGGGCAGCGCGAGCGCGCAGGCTGGTGATCTGGTAGAGCATCTTCGACTCTGCGTTCTGCGCGGACTCGACCAGAGTCTTGTCGAGTTGCGCGAGGGCTTCCTTCACCGCAGCCATCGACTGTGCAATTCCTGCTTCAGCCGAATCAAACGACGACTGCAAGTTCGGGCCCAACAGGTGCGCGCCGATGGTCTCGCGAAGCGGCTCAGGCCCTTGGAATACGTCAGCCAATGACAACTTATACCTCTCAAGCAATGCTTGAGGTTTTGCTTCAATCAGCGTGGCGGAGAAACGCGGGACGATCGGAGTCACTCTTCCCAGAATTGCTTCATACAGGACCGCAGCCTGAGCGAAGTATGCAACCTCGGCGGCGCCGCCCACGTAGGCTAGCGTCGGCAGCAGGTAGTCCTGCACCACCGGACGCAGCAGCACATTCGGACTGAAGGTCTGCGGCGAAGAATCAGTAAGTGCAGACAATTCTTGTTTCGAATACTTCGCGTCGCCGATTGAGAACGAACCCGTCGCATCGGCGTGGAGTGGAATGCGAGAACCGTCGCGCATCGCCAACAGGGGCGTGGATGTTGGCGTCGTGCGAACCTGCTGGTGATAGCCTGCGGCCTGCAACTGCTCGTCGCGCTGCATCAACTTCTGATTCAGTTCCGAAGCTTGTTCGATCACGTGGCGATACAGCGGAGCTACGATCTGGTCGAGTTCGGGATCGGAGCCGTCCAGCAAAATTACACCGAGATCGGCGAACAGGCGCGCGAACAACATGGCGAATGCGGTGCCAAAGGTTTCGCCGGGACGGTAACACTCGGCCAGCAAATTGGCGGCGTCGGATTCACCCAGCAAGCCCGCGGCACGAGCCACGACATCTGAAATCTGTTTCCCGAAGGTAACGCCGCCAACGGGAAGATCCTTGTCGCCGTGAGTCAGAACGGAGAGTCTCTCCAACTGTCCGTCGGGAGATAGGAAACCGGCCTCGTTCACTTCGTCGAGGTCGTGGTCCTCCGTCGCCAGCCAGAAGATGGGGACGCAGTTCACTCCCAGCTTGCTCGCTTCCTGGGCCAGCTTCACCGCGGTCAGGGCTTTATAGATGGAGAACACGGGGCCACCGAAGAGTCCTACCTGCTGGCCGGTAACGACTGCTGAAGCTCCGTCGCGGAGGCGGGCTATGTTCTCCAGAGTCTTCGAGGATGTTCCCCAGGATTTATTTTGGCGCTCGATGATCTCCGCAACCCGCTTCCTTCGGTCGGCGGGATAGTTGACGCGGGCGGCCTCATCGGCAGCCCAAGAAAGAAAGGTTGCCGAGCGCGGATAGAACGGCTGCACCGCGGCCGCGTGATCCAGATAGTCGAGGAACAATCGGGTCGAATGCGGAACTTCGCGAAATGGGAGACACTGCGTAATCATGAAAGCGGCTCTTGGCGCTTGGTTGTTGGCTCTTAGATGTTAGCCGTTGACTCTCAGCAACCAGGAGCCAAGAGCTGGTGTCGAAAAGCTTCCTTTCAGATGACGAAACCTGTGTCGGGATGCAAAGATAAAAGATAACAGACGCTAACGGTCTTCTTTTACGGAGCTTCACACTTGAGCACAAATCCTAGCATCTCGCCGTTCACTCTAACCGGCGAGCATGTCCGCCTGGAACCTCTGCGGGCGGAACATGCGCCGATGCTCTGGGAGATCGCTAAGGACCACCTTGCCAACCTCTTCCAATGGATACCTTACCAGCTTAAATCACTGGAAGACTTTCAGGAGTTCAACCGGCAGGTGCTGGAGGAACAGAGTCGAGGCGCTTCCCTGCCGTTTGCGACCTTTGAGCTGAAGTCGAATCATATTGTTGGGACCACGCGCTTCATGAATATGGATCTGGCAAACCGAAAGGTGGAAATCGGGTCCACGTGGATTGCGCCTCCGTGGCAGAGGACGGCGGTAAACACTGAGGCCAAATACCTGATGCTTTCGCACGCCTTCGAAACCTGGAACTGCATCCGCGTGGAGTTGAAGACCGACGCGCTGAATCAACGATCGCGAAATGCGATCTTGCGGCTGGGTGCCAAAGAAGAAGGCACCCTCCGCAAGCACATGCTGACCTGGAACGGTCGCCAGCGGGATTCGGTTTACTTCAGCATTCTGGATTCAGAATGGCAACACGTGAAGGCGCGGCTGGAAAAGAAGTTGAAACTGTAAATCAAGACGGCCACGGATTAACGCGGACAGCGGCGAGTGGTTGCACCATTATTGCTACAATTATTCCGAATGAGCCCACAGTCTCCATTTACGGATGTGCCCACGGCGATCGAAGAAGTCCGCTCAGGGCGGATGATCGTCATTGTGGACGACGAAGACCGCGAGAACGAAGGCGATTTGATGCTGGCGGCGGAGAAGGTCACGCCCGAGGCCATCAATTTCATGGCTAAATTCGGACGCGGACTGGTGTGCCTGACCTTGACCGAAGAACGGCTAGACCATCTGCGCATTGGTCCTATGACCGCGGAGAACACGTCGAACTACGGCACTGCTTTTTGCGAAGCGATTGATGCGCGCGAAGGGGTCACGACTGGAATTTCTGCTTACGACCGCGCACGCACAATTCGTGTGGCCATTGATCCCGCGACCCGGCCGTCAGATTTGGCGCGCCCCGGACATGTGTTTCCGCTGCGGGCGCGCAAGGGTGGTGTGCTGGTGCGCGCAGGACAGACCGAAGCTTCGGTGGACTTGGCGCGAATGGCAGTGCTGGTTCCGGCGGGAATCATCTGCGAAATCATGAAGGAAGACGGGACGATGGCGCGCGTCCCTGACTTGATTGAGTTCTGCAAGGAACACAGCATGAAAATGCTGACGGTGGCGGAGTTGATTCGCTACCGCATGCAGCATGAACGCTATGTGCATCGCGTTGGCGAAGCGCTGGTTGATACCGACTACGGCGAGTTTCGCGTGATCGCCTACGAAAGCGAAGTGGATGGCGGCGATTCGCATCTGGCGCTGGTCTATGGCGAAATTGAAAAGGGCAACGAGCCGGTGCTGGTCCGGATGCACTCGCATTGCTTGATCGGCGACGTTTTCGGTGCGACCGCCTGCGATTGCCGAGAGACGCTCGACGGGTCGCTCAGGGCGATCGCAGACGAAGGCCGCGGCGCGCTGATTTATCTGCATCAGTCGGCGAAGGGATTTTCGGTCGAAAAAGTTGGCGACAAGGCCGCTATTTCTTTCCATCGCGAGCGGACTTCTCCTTCTTTACCTGAAAGCGAGCGGAAACGGCAGCGCGAGATCGGACTGGGGGCGCAGATTCTTTCCGATCTGAATTTGCGACGGATTCGGCTGCTGACGAACCATCCGCGAAGAGTTGTGGCGCTGGAAGGGTTTGATATTGAAATTGTGGAGCAGGTGCCGGTGGCGCTGAAGAAAGTCAGTGGGTAGTGGGCAGTAATATCGCGTTTTTACCGATCACTGGCCACTGACCACTGCTCTAAAACGGTTTGCGGAGTTCGATTTCGCTGTCGCGGATGAAGAATTGGGCTGAACATTTCGCCGAGCCGCAAATCACCGGTAGCAATCCTGCAATCTGTTTGCGCGTGATCAGGCCCAAGGTGCCGCAACTAGGGCACGACAGCACCGCCCAATAGGGGTCTTCCTTCTCGCCGATGTGTCCAGCGTTCTCCAGCACGAAGATGGTGCCGGGCTGCATCTGCTCCGGGATCCATTCGCTCAGGATTTCGAGTTCTGCAACCATTTTCACCCTCCTCAGGGCAAATCTTCTGCTAAGAACCGAATCTGGCTTTGCGAACTGAACGAACCACGCTGCGAACCTTGGCTTGTGCAACGCGGGCTTGCGCAACCCGACCCGGCCGCTTGCGGCCGCTGATGACGGCCTTCACCTGGCGAACCGTGTCGCTGAGGCAAATCGCGAACATCGGCTGACGGGAATTTTTCAGAATGTCCACAATTTGCTGTGGAGAGGTTTCGAGATACAGCGAGCGGCCGTCGGTCAGCAGGTGATAACTGGATGAGCCGCTGACGGTTTCCGCGAGCCGCTTGCTGAATTCTTTTTGCAGAAAACGCACGACCTTGCGCATGCGCTGCAGCGAAAATCCTTTGCGGCGGAGTTCGCAGATCACGGCAACTTCAGTGAGATCTTCAAACGAATAGGTGCGGCGATGTCCCTGCCGCGAGGGGATGACGATGCCGCGCTCATCCCACCACTGCAGTTGACGCGCAGTGATGCCGGTCAGGCGGATGACGTCACGAGTTGAGAACGTTGTTTGCACTTGTGGCGCGCTAAATGTTTCAAACATCCCAGAGACGAAATGTTTGAAACATTTTAGGCATAAGTTGGCGGAAGCAATCGGTAATTCGTGGGGGAGTAACGAGTAAGGTAGATTATTTACTTCACAAAAGCGAGAAAGGGGTGTACCGTGACCCCTAGGTCGCTTTTTCTAACAAGAGTAAAGCGGCTTCCGAAAAGGGCTGTACAGAAACGGCCCCGCAGGGAGAGAAGCGTGACTCTAGTCGCAAGTATGAAGTGTACGGACGGCCTTATATTGGCTGCCGACACCGAAGAAGTAATCTACGAACCGCCAACGCTCAAGACTACGGCTGAGAAATTACGTGTGCTGGATACACCGATCATTAGCGAGTGCCGGGTCGTGGCAGCGGGGGCCGGAGATGTTGGATTTATAAGGATGGTCGGAGATTTTATCGAGGACAAATTTAGCGAGTCCGCCGTGCTGGTTCATTCGCATAAGCAGGTCGAGAAAAACATCAGATCGGCGGTGGCGGAGGTGTGGCAAGATTACGCGCGCTACGAAGCGTCCCTTCCGCTGCAATTACTAATTTTGAGCCGCTGTCCCAATGACCCCCCACGTCTGACAGTGGTCCAGCGGCAATCTGTTTACCGTGGCCGAGATATCGAGGCAATCGGTGTAGGCGACGCAACTTTTAGGGCTTTAGCAGATCGCTTCATTCAACATGGGATGTTGAGAACCGTATCGGCGAATCTCAAGACTGCTAGCGTATTTGTGGTCTATGCATTCCTACAAGCAAAACTCTCGATACCCGGTATCGGTGGCCAAACCAGGATTGTGACAATTTCGGACGAAGGCGAACTTAAGTACATGAAGTCATGGTCTGTAAGCAGAATTCAGACTTTCTTCCGAGAGATCGATGGCCATATTCGTAACGTGGTTCAGATTGTTTCGCAGGGCACAAATACGACTGATGACCCCATTGAACGCCTGATCGGAAATATCAGTAAAGGGCTGCTTGAGGACTATCGGGAGCTGAAAAAGGATTTGCAGCGTATCGATGAGGACGAAATGTTGATCTAAGCTGTCAGCCTCTCAAACGTCAACGCTGGTGCGGTGACCATATGACGCAAGGTGTCCAAAAACAGATTAGCGTTCTTCCGGCGATTAAAACGGAAGGTCATTTCGTCCAAGTAAGCAGCGAGATGCTTGGCGCTGATCTTGTGCCATGTACCCATGATGCCGCGTTTCAACAGCGAGAACGCGGACTCAATCGTGTTCGTGGTGACGCACATGCCACCCTCATAGCGGACGTATTCTTTGGTGCGGTGATTGATGGTTCGATGGTTCAACTCGCCAACAGCGTTAGTGTAGGCAGGGAATGTGTCGGTGACCAGAAGTTCGACATCGCTGCTGACGTTTTCGTGGATGTACTTTGCCAGTGTTCCGGACTTCACGTCTATCGCGTGGAAGAATCGCAGTTCCCCATTTCGCTGGCGCAAACCGATAACGACTTCTTTTGCGGCTCTGGCGGCTTTCGCACCCAGTCCCGATGTACGACCACCGATAAAAGTTTCGTCCATTTCGACAGTACCTTCAAGCAAGGGCTTCTCAGCCTCTTTCATGGCAGCCCGGATGCGATGGCAGAGGTACCAAGCTGTTTTGTAGCTCATGCCAACGGTGCGCTTGATCTGGTTCGCGCTGATGCCCTTCTTGGCCTCGCACAGCAGCAGCGTGACCATGAACCACTTTTGCAGTGGCAGGTGGGAATCGTTGAAGATCGTGCCAGCAGTCACGGAGAACTGGTAGTCACAGATCGCGCACCACAGCAGCTTGACATTGGTGGACAGGCGCACGACACTCCGCGTCTTACAACGTGGGCATTCAGGGCCATTGGGCCAGCGCAACCGTTCCAGCAGTTCGCGGCACTTGTCATCGGTAGGAAACAATTCAACTACATCAGGGAGAGTCATTGTGCGTACTCCATCTGAGAAGGAGAAGAAGGAGGCACTTCAACGGGTGCCGACGCGGAAGTTGCTGGCGAGCATAAAACGCGACCTGCGAAAGCAGTTACACGCGACCCGCGCCGCGAAACCCAAGAAGAAGTGAGGCTCATTTCCATGAATACGACTTTAGGCTGTATTTGTACTTTTGTCAAGTAAATAATCTACCGAGTAAGCTACTAGCTCCTGGCTTCTAGCGCGCACCGCCGCCGACGAAGTGAACGATCTCCAGCTTGTCGTTATCGGAGACCAGCGTTTGATCCCAGCGTTCACGGGGGACAAGGTCGCGATTCAGTTCGACGGCGACGCGGTCGGGCTTCATGCCCAGTTGCGCTATGAGAGAGGCGACGGTGAGGGTCGATGAGAATTCACGGTCTTCGCCGTTGATCGTCAGCTTCATCGGATGGACCAAGCACGCGCGGGGACGCTGGTGCCTCCACAAGATTGGGTCTGGAGTCGCGGGCGTCCTCGCCCGCGCTCGGCCGTGACCATTCCAAGTGTCACGCGCCGACTTTTCTCAACTTGAATTTTCTGGTCGCTGTCTTTCCTGCGGAATTCACCTGCACCAGCACGGACGCTTCGGGCAACGCGGCTTCCTCCAACAGGAATGTAAGTTCGGCGTCGCCGGAGCCGTCGGTGGTGACTTGGGTATAGAAAGGATCGGCGTTGGCGCGGGCGAAGCGGACAGTCATTTTCACCCCCGAGACCGGCTGCCCGGCTTCGGTGGCACGCAGCTTCATTGAGAGCTGGTCTTCGGCGTGGACCGAGTCCGCGTTCAGCCAATGAATGTCCAGTTCCTTTTCCGCCGCCAGGCTCTCCGGGGTATCGCGCTTGTCGAAGACGTGGTCGAGAAGGCCGTCGCGGATAGCGTCGAGAACCAGGCGGTGCTGGTCGCGCAGGATCTGCTCTTTTTGCTGGTCGGTAAAGCCCGGCTTCTTCGCCTGCTCGGCGTAAGGAGTGGCGCGCTTGCCAATGCAGCGTCCGCGGACAAAGACCTGGGTCTGCAACAGCATCTCGCCCTCGCGTGCCTCGCTCTGCACGTGGTAAATGGTGTCTTCGTGCTTGATGTCGGTATTGAAGCCGAAAATCATGGGTTTACGAATAAGCGTTTTGTGATGAATAGTGTCGTCGAAAATTGCTGCGGGCGCAATGATTACGAAAGTTCGGGCGACCGCAGAAGCGCTACTGTGTTGCCTTCACATCCGACGAGATTACCGGGCTCGGCGGCGGATGTATCTTCCATTGCTGGACCTGCTGCGTCCAGCTTTCGACGTACGTCCCAATGGCCCATTGCTCCATAACGGGGGTTGCGCCGTTCGGGAAATCGACTTCGAGCAGCTTCGTTCCGAGTTTCTCCCCGGAGACGCTAAAGACAAGCACCTTGGCGCTGGTGATGACGATGGTCGTGTTCCCCCGCGGCGATGTGAAGGCATCGGTCAGCTCGGGAAAAGCTTTTTTGAGTTCGCCAAGCGCCGGGACAACGCGATTGCGCCCGGCCAAGCTTGAGGGTAACCGCACGGGAACGGACGCATCAATCACGCAGTCCCCACTGAAACCCAGGAACAGCTGTTGTGAAATCCACGGAATCCACATCCCGTCTTTACGTCGAATTTCCCAGCCCTGATAGTCCACCGCCGCCTCAGGGCAGTTCGATCCCCCGCCCACGACGTCTTTGTCTTCCTTTGTGAAAACCGCCTTGAACGCATCGGCTGCTCGCTTGGGGTTTTGGTCTGCGAAATCACTCAGAGCCTTCGCCATCGGACCCTGTTCTTCCGATCCATATACCGCCCTCATTTCCGGCGTGGTGATTGACAGTACGCGCGACCACGCCCACACGCGACCTCCGCGTGCTTCGCAGGCCTCGGTGTTGGCTTCTTCCGCGCTCTCCGAGATGTAGTTTGGGGAAACGAAACTGATCGTTCGGCTACGGTACAAACAGTCCGTGTAGCGATCCACCGGCCCGCCATTGCTTGACTGATACTCGCCAGCAGAGTCCGGCTGATCTTTACCTTGTGGTTTCGCCGGGCATTCTGGTCCCTTGTTCAGATGCGGAGTCACGTCGGCGGGGCCAGACCAGACGATGTCCCGACGCGAGCGGTACTCATTGTTTTCTCCGTACATCTCACAGACATTTTCAATCCCAATCCGCCAAAATCCTGTCGGGCGTGGCACGATCAGGTACGGAAGCACCGCGACTAACTCGGCGGTTTCCCCATGTCTCACAATCCAGGCAGTGGAAAACTGTTGCGCGGAATCATGGTCGTTATCGGCGGGTCGGTTGCTGGAAAAACCAAGCAATATACCTTCCGCCGATGCGACATCTGCACTGCCGCTGGGCGTGGCGCCAAAGCAGACACTGCAGAGGAAAATCGAACAAATCAGACTGGATCGAGTCCGCATGCATTGACAAGCTTAATCGTGTGAATTGCTGCCGTCCAAGTTACCTTCGAATCATTCAGCCGGAGGCTTCTCCTTCGCTTGACACTACTGCATCAGAACTCTAATCTAGAACGTTTAAGAAAAGCTTTCGCAAATTTTATTCAGCTCTCCTATGCCCGACAATTATTTTGCCAATTATCTTCCGTTGTTGATCCATTTCATCGTCGCGGGCGTGCTGGCCAGTGCGTTTGTGACGCTTTCGTGGATTATTGGCGTACGCAAGCCGACGCGGGCAAAATTGTCTCCTTATGAATGCGGCATGACGCCGGTGGGGGACGCACGCGAACGCTTTCCGGTCAAGTTTTATCTGGTCGGGATTCTGTTCATCCTGTTCGAGGTGGAAGCGGTCTTTCTTTATCCCTGGGCAATTATTCTGAAGCAACTTAAGATGTTTGGATTTTGGGAGATGCTGGTGTATATCGGGATCGTGCTGGTCGGTTACCTCTACATCTGGAAAAAAGGCGCGCTGGACTGGGGAATTGGGGTTCAGGCAAAGGGAAAGGCGCGGCCCTGATGGAACTGGCTCCGGCGGTCACCGATCTCGAGCAACTCAAAGGGCATCCCGCGATTTCGCGGCTGCTGGCGTGGAATCCGAAAGCGGTCGAGGGCGTGAAGTTCGATCGCGACGAGATGACCATCTACGTTGAGCGGTCGGCCATTCGAGAAGCCTGCGCGTTGTTGCGAACCGACGCTAATTGTCCATTCAATTATCTTTCCGACGTCACCTGCGTGGATTGGTACCCCTCGGAGCCGCGGTTCGAAGTCATTTATCATCTTCTGTCGATCCCAAACAAGGAGCGGGTGCGGTTGAAAGTTCGGCTTAGCGGAGAAACGCCAGCGCTCGAATCCATCACTTCGGTGTGGCCGGGAGCCAATTATTTTGAGCGCGAAATTTTCGATCTGTTTGGAGTGCGTTTCTCCGGGCATCCTTATCTGCGGCGGCTGTTGATGCCGGAAGACTGGGAAGGCCACCCGCTGCGCAAAGACTATCCGGTGGAGGGATACCGCTAAGCTTTCTGCCATGGCCCACCTCACCCCCACCGCCACGCTAGAGCCCGGTCAGGACAAAACCATGATCCTGAACATGGGACCGCAGCACCCGTCCACGCACGGGGTGTTGCGCTTGATGCTGGAAATTGACGGCGAAACCATCGTGCGAATGATGCCGGACATCGGCTTCCTGCATACCGGAATCGAGAAGACCTGCGAGGCCAAGTTTTATCAGCAAGTAGTGCCGCTGACCGACCGCATTGATTACCTGTGCCCCATGACCAACAACCTCTGCTACGTGCTGGCAGTGGAAAAGTTGCTGGGGTTGGAACTGCCTCCGAAGGCCCAGTGGCTGCGGGTGATGATGAACGAGCTGACCCGCATTAACTCGCACCTGGTGTGGCTGGGCACGCACGCCCTCGACATGGGCGCGATGACGGTTTTCCTCTACTGCTTCCGCGAGCGCGAAGACATTCTGCGGCTGTTCGAAGCGGTGAGCGGACAGCGCATGATGACGTCCTATTTCCGTGTGGGCGGGGTTGCGCTCGAACCGCCGCTGGATTTTTTTGATCGAGTGCGCAAGTTTGCCAATCGTTTCCCGTCAAAGGTGGATGAATACGAAGGCCTGCTGACTGGAAATCCGATCTGGATGATGCGGACGAAAGGCGTTGCGAAACTTTCTGCCGAAGACGCCATCGCGATCAGCGCCAGCGGTCCGACATTGCGCGGCAGCGGCGTTGATTTCGATCTGCGCCGCGACATGCCTTATTCCGGCTACGACAATTTCAAGTTCAAAGTCCCAGTCGGCAAAGATGGCGACGTGTTCGCGCGATACATGTGCCGGGTAGCGGAGTTGCGCGAATCCATCTCAATCGTGGGCCAGGCACTGGACGGCATGCCTTCTGGACCGATCAAAGCGAACGCGCCGAAGGTCGTGCTGCCCGACCGCGAGAAAATGAAGACGGAGATGGAAGCGCTGATCTATCACTTCAAGATCATCACTGAGGGATTTGCGGTCCCCGAGGGCGAGGTTTATCAGGCGGTGGAATCTCCACGGGGCGAAATGGGCTATTACATTGTGAGCGACGGGTCAGCGAAACCGTATCGCGTGCACATGCGCTCGGCCTGTCTGGCGAATATGCAAGCCTTGCCAAAGATGTGCGAAGGATATTTGCTGGCGGATGTGGTGGCGGCGATCGGAAGCATTGATATTGTGTTGGGAGAGATTGACCGGTAGGCGTCGAAAGGCGAGCGATTCAATGCCAAACGCAAATCGAGGCGGCTGGAGGGCATGCTCCAGAGGTCATAAATACAGAGGCACGAGAGGATGCCCGATCTGATGGAAAGGCAATCGGCCCGGAGGGTCGAAGAGAACCGGCAAGAAGTCGACTCGGACTAAGAAGCGCACGGGAACTGCACACTGATGAGGTTTTCTGAACAATTCGAATCGCGGTTTGCGGAGATGCTCACGCATTATCCGACGAAACGGTCGGTGCTGGTGCCGACGCTGCTTTACGCGCAGGACGAGGTTGGATTCCTTTCCGAAGAGGTCATCTCGGAACTGGCGACGCGGCTCGAACTGACCGAGCTCGATGTACGCAACGTGATCAGCTATTACTCGATGCTGACCACGAAGCCGCGCGGAAAATACAACGTTCAGGTGTGCACCAATATCGCGTGCCTGCTGCGCGGCGGCGAAGAACTCTTACAACATTGCGAAAAGAAACTTGGCATCCGGCACAAAGGCACAACCCCAGACGGATTATTCTCGCTGGAAGAAGTCGAGTGCATTGGCGCGTGCAGTTGGGCTCCGGCGGTGCAGGTGAATTACGACTTTCATGAGAACCTGACGAACGAGAAGATGGAAGAGGTACTCGAAGCCTACAGTAGGAAGGCAAGGCAGTAGAAATCGCTCACAATGGCTGACTTAGTTTCCCATCCCGATGAAGTACGCGTCGTCTCGAAGCGCTTTGGACAGGGCGCGACCGACATCAACCGCTATCTCGCGCTTGACGGCTACAAAGCCGTGCAGAAGGCGCTCGCCATGCAGCCGGAGGCGATCATCAACGAGGTCAAGAATTCGGGCCTCCGCGGGCGCGGAGGGGCGGGTTTCAATACTGGACTGAAGTGGTCGTTCGTCCCCAAGCAGTCGGCAAAGCCAAAATATATTTTGTGCAATGGCGACGAAAGCGAGCCGGGTACCTGCAAAGATCGCCTGATCTTCGAACACGATCCGCACGCGGTGATCGAAGGCACGATGATCGCGGGACTGGCCGTGGGCGCCCAGTCTGGTTACATCTACCTTCGCGGCGAGTATCGGTATTTGCTGGAGATCACACAGAAAGCGATTGCGGACGCATACGCCAAGGGCTTTCTGGGCAAGAACATTTTCGGCAGCGGCCGCGACTTTGAAGTTTATTGGCATGGCGGCGCAGGCGCGTACGAAGTTGGCGAAGAGTCGGCGCTGATGGAGTCGCTCGAAGGCAAGCGCGGCATCCCGCGCATTCGGCCTCCGTTTCCGGCGGTGGTAGGGCTCTGGGGCGGGCCGACGGTCATTAATAATGCCGAGACGCTGGCCAGCGTGCCGCCGATTATTATGGGCGGCGCGGAGTGGTTCGCAAATCTCGGTACGCCGAAAAACGGCGGCACGCGGCTCTTCTGCCTAGGCGGCCACCTGAAGAAGCCCGGCGTGTACGAACTTCCCATGGGATACAACCTTAAGAAGATGATTTACGACGTAGGCGGCGGAATTCCGAACGGGCGCAAGTTGAAGGCGGTTGTACCGGGAGGATCGAGTTGTCCGCTGCTGACTGCCGACGAAATTGATGTGCCGATGGACTTCGATTCGCTAGCGAAGATCGGGAGCATGTTGGGATCGGGCGGATTGGTTGTGGCCGACGACACGACCTGCATGGTGAAATTCGCGCTGCGCATCATGAAGTTTTATCAGCATGAAAGTTGCGGATGGTGCATCCCGTGCCGCGAGGGTACGGACTGGCTGAAGAAGACGCTGACTCGCTTCCACGCCGGCGGCGGGATTAAGAAAGATATCGACAACATTCAGTATTTGTCGGAGAACATGCTGGGCCGGACAATGTGTCCGCTGGGCGACGCCGCGGCGCTGCCGACAATTTCGATTGTGAAAAAGTTCCGGAAAGAGTTTGAAGATCATTTGGAAGGAAAGCCGTGTCCGTTTGAGAAATCAGGCGCGGCGAGGCAGTTACCAGTCTTTGCGTAAAGTGATTTCATGGCTGACATAAACATTACGGTTGACGGCAAGAAGGTTACGGCCCCCGCTGGAACCTTGCTCATCGAGGCCTGCAAGACCGTCGGCATCGAAGTGCCGTCATTTTGCTATTACCCGAATCTTTCATTGCAAGGCGCGTGCCGCATGTGCCTGGTGAAAGTCGAGAAGATGCCGAAGCTGCAGACGGCGTGCACCACGGTCGTGGGCGAAGGCATGATCGTCACCACCGATAGCGACGAGATCAAGCAGGCGCGCAAGAGCATGGTCGAGATGCTGCTGGGGAACCATCCGCTGGACTGCCCGGTGTGCGACGCCGGCGGCGAATGCGAATTGCAGGACATGACGTTCTCCTACGGCGCGGCGGAATCGAAATACATTGAACTCAAGCAGCATCGCGACGAGCAGCAGTGGTCGCCGGTGGTTTACTTCGACCGTCCGCGCTGCATCTTGTGTTACCGCTGCGTGCGGGTTTGTGGCGAGGCCATGGATGTGGCGGCGCTGGGAGTCGACAACCGTGGCGCCAGCTCGACCATTGTTCCGAACCAGGGCGACCACCTCGATTGCGAAGAATGCGGCATGTGCATTGATATTTGCCCGGTAGGCGCGCTGACTTCGGGAGCGTATCGCTACAAGACGCGGCCGTGGGAAATGAACCACGTCGGCACGACGTGCACTCACTGCGCCGATGGATGCAAAACAACTTTGGGCGTGCGCCGATCCGATACCGGCATGGAGATCGTTCGCGGGGATAATCGCGACAAGAGCGGAATCAACGGCGATTTTCTTTGCATCAAGGGACGCTACGCGTTCGACTTTGCCAACAACGAAGACCGGCTGATGACGCCCCTGGTGCGCAAGAACGGACGTTTGACCCCCTCGACGTGGGAAGAAGCTTTTGGGGTGATTGGCAAGCGATTCGCGGAAGTTCGCGACCGGGACGGCGGGCACGCGATCGGCGTGATTGGTTCCACGCGTACTACGAATGAAGAGAATTATCTACTGCAGAAATTCGCCCGCGTGGTGCTGAAGACCAACAACGTTGATCATCATCGCACCGCCGACTTCCCTGCCCTGGCAGAGGCGCTTCAAGGAAAGTCTGTTGCGACGGCCAGCATGCGCGACGTATACGATGCCCCGGTGATTTTGTTGATCGGAAACGATCCGACGAACCAGCATCCGCTGCTTGCGTGGCAGATTCGGAATAACGTCCGGCTGCATAATACGCGGCTGCACGTGGTCAACTCCGAGGAGATTAAGCTGACGAACCAAGCGGTGGGGTTTGTGCAGATTCCGGCGGATGGTTACGAAGACTTCGCTTCTTTCCTTGGCGGTCAGGGACGATCGTCGGTCAAGGGAGCGAGTGATCTCAAAGAAAAGCTCCGCAGCGAATCCGGTCTTGTCATTATTTTCGGTTCTGAGGTTTCAGGCGCGGGCATTCAGGAGCTGGCGAAATTTGCCTCCGGAATCCCCGGCGCAAAGCTGCTCTGCCTCGCCGATTACGCCAATTCGCGCGGCGCGGCGGATATGGGGATCTATCCCGATCTGCTGCCGGGATATGTTCCAATTTCACAAGCCGGAAAGTTTCGCGAAGACTGGGGCGGATTGCCCGAGGCCGAGGGTTTGAGCCTGCCGAAAATGCTGGAGGCGGCGAAATCCGGCAAACTGAAGGCGCTCTACGTAGTCGGCGCGAATCCGATCGGACGGTTGCACGTCCGCCCTGCGGATTTGGAAAAGACTTTTATCGTGGTTCAGGACATGTTCCTGACCGAAACGGCCGCCGTTGCCGACGTGGTACTCCCCGCGGCGAATGCTTACGAAAAATCCGGAACGTTTACCAACACTTGCGGCGACGTGCAGATTGTGAAGAAAGCCGGGGAGGTCAGCGATGCCAAGCCGGATTTCGAAATGATCGTCCGTATCGCCGACACGATGGGCTTCGATGTTCGCAAATTGGTTCCGTTCGGACATGGAGTGCATTCCGATATGGGTCAGTCGCGAGGCGCGCAATCCGGCGAAGCCGATCAGCACGAGGTGTGGCTGGAGGCAAACAGTCTGGAGCCGAAGACCAGTCCGTTTGACCCCATGGCGATGCTCGATGAGATCCAGCGACTGGTGCCGGGTTACGGGATCTCGCGCATCGAGGTTATGTCGGGAAACGACCAGCACACCGAGATTGCGCAGATGGGGCCGGGAGCGATTCAGAGGCCGGCGCTGATCGTTCCTGCAAACAATACTCTTTTTAGTTCGGGAACCTTGGGGCGTTACTCCCGGACGTTGAATTCAGTGATGGAGAACAAGAACCCAGAGCCGGTGGCAGAGGTTCCGGCGGACTGAAAGCAGTGGCAGTGATTAGTGGCTAGTGGTCAGTAAATCGCATCACTCAGCGGTCGCTATCAAGAAAGAACGAACTCGTTGCCGATCCTAACTTTCATCATCGTCGCCGTAATCAAGATCGCGCTGGCGCTGTTTGTGCTTTTGACGGCGGTTGCTTACACCGTCTGGCTGGAGCGCAAAGTTGTCGGCCATATGCAGAACCGCTGGGGACCCACGCGGGTGGGGCCATTTGGCCTTCTGCAACCGGCAGCCGACGGCGTGAAATTTCTTTTTAAGGAAGACCTGACGCCGCCGCACGTGTACAAACCACTGTTCATTGCGGCGCCGATGATTGCTGTGATTTTTGGCATCACTTCGATTGCGGTGATTCCATTCGGCAATTCCCTGCACCTCGGAAGTTTGACCATTCCGATGCAGATCACCGACCTTAACATCGGACTGCTGGTGGTGCTCGGGATCACGTCGCTGGGCGTGTACGGCATTGCGCTTTCCGGGTGGGCGTCGAACAGCAAGTATTCCCTGCTCGGCGGATTGCGCGCCAGCGCGCAAATGATCAGCTACGAGATTGCGCTCGGGTTGTCGCTGATCGGAGTTCTGATTCTAGCGGGGACATTCAGCTTGCGCGGAATTGTGGAAGCGCAGCACGGGCATTTTTTTTATGTTATCCCCAACTGGTTTATATTTCGCGGCGGGCAGTTCGTTGCTTTCTTTATTTATCTGATGGCGGCCTATGCGGAAACCAACCGCATTCCATTTGATTTGCCGGAAGCAGAAACCGAACTCGTCGCCGGATACCACACCGAGTACAGCGCCATGAAGTTCGCCATGTTTTTCATGGCCGAATACGCCAACATGATCACCGTGGCGTGCATCGCGTCTCTGCTGTTTCTGGGCGGATGGAGCGGGCCAATCCGCGGACCACAGATAGTGCAAGATCTTCTACCGCTGTTCTGGTTCTCGCTGCGGATTTTTGTGTTTCTCTTTATCTACATCTGGGTGCGCGGCACGTTGCCACGTTTTCGCTACGACCAGCTTATGGCTTTCGGGTGGAAATTCCTGTTGCCGCTGGCGATTGCGAATCTGGTGATTACGGCATTGGTAGTGGCGTGGCGAGCTTGAAAAGCAGTGGGCAGTGGTCGGTGGCCGGTGGGCAGTAAGCTCCTACTGGCAACTGACAATTGGCCACTAACAACTGATTTTCTATGCTTCATCTGATTCTATTTTTGGTGTTCGCAGCGGTCTGCGTCGGGGGCGCGGTCAACCTGCTCCTTCAGACCCATCCCATCAACAGCGCGCTGTCGCTGGTGGTGGTGATGGGGGCACTCGCCGTCGAATACCTTCTGCTGGGCGCGGAGTTTGTCGCCGCGGTTCAGGTGATCGTGTACGCCGGCGCGATCATGGTTTTGTTCGTATTCGTCATCATGCTGCTGAATGCCGGAGAAGAAGAGCACACCCAAGGCAGCCGTGTGGCATGGCTGCTGGGGCTTCCGGCCATGCTGGCGATCACGGTGATCATCTGCGGAGCAGTGCTGTTGCACTCCGACGACAAAGTATCGCTCGGAGCGCTGCCCGGTCCGCCGGAAAAAATTGCGCAGTTACTGTTTCACGAATTTCTGCTGCCGTTTGAGGTCACATCGATCCTGGTATTGATCGCAATCATGGGCGCGGTGGTGCTGGCGGCGCGGCCGGAGTCGACGCCGGAAGCGAACAAGGAGGCGCGATGATTCCGCTTTCGTATTACCTGGTGCTGAGCGCGATCCTGTTTTCGTGCGGCGTGACCGGATTTTTGGTCAAGCGCAATATCATCACAATTTTCATGTCCATTGAGCTGATGCTCAACGGGGTGAATCTTTCATTCGTGGCGTTCGCAGTGAAGTGGCAGGCGCTAAGTGGACAGGTTTTCGTTTTCTTCGTGATGGTCGTCGCCGCGGCGGAAGCAGCGGTAGGACTCGCCATCATTATTGCTCTGTTCCGCACGCGCGAGACTTTGAATATTGATCAGGTGAACCTGCTCAAACTATGACGCCGCCGAACCTATATCTCTGGCTGATTCCGTTATTGCCTCTCGCGGGCGCGGCCCTCAATGGATTTTTCGGGAAGCGTTTCTCGCGCGGGACGGTGGCGGCGGTCGCGCTGACTTTCTGCGGAGCGGCGTTTGCCATGGCGTTGTGGATTGCCGCGCAATTCTCTTCCCTCATACTGCCACATACCGAGATGGTCGCAACCTGGCTGCGTTCGGGCGAGTTCAGCGTTGACTTCTCGTTTTCGCTCGACCAGCTTTCGCTGGTCATGTTGCTGGTGGTCACCGGCGTTGGCTTTCTGATTCACATTTATTCGGTCGGCTACATGTGGAAGGAAGGCGGGTATTACCGCTTTTTCGCCTACCTGAATCTGTTCATGTTCTTCATGCTGACCCTAGTTCTCGCCAGCAACTATCTGCTGATGTTTATCGGATGGGAAGGCGTGGGGCTGGCGTCGTACCTGCTGATTGGATTCTTCTTTCTGCGCGATTCGGCGGCGGCCGCGGGGAAAAAGGCATTCATCGTCAACCGTATTGGTGATTTTGGATTCTTGATCGCGCTCTTCTTGATGATCAAGCATTTCGGCTCGCTCGACTTTCAAACTGTCTTTGCAGCGGTCAAACCGTACGCGGTTGAAACCACCGGAGTCGGATTCCTCACCGCCATCGCCCTGCTTTTGATGGTCGGCGCATGCGGCAAGTCGGCGCAGATTCCGCTTTACGTCTGGCTGCCCGACGCCATGGAAGGTCCTACGCCGGTTTCGGCGTTGATTCACGCCGCGACCATGGTCACTGCGGGCGTGTACATGGTCGCGCGTTCGCACGTGATTTTTGAGCACGCGCCGACGGCATTGACCGTGGTGGCCATAATCGGAACGCTCACGGCAATTTTCGCTGCGACTATCGGCATGGCGCAGACGGACATCAAGCGGGTGCTCGCCTACTCCACCGTGTCGCAACTGGGATACATGTTCCTCGCCTGCGGCGTGGGAGCGTTTTCGATGGGCATTTTCCATCTGATGACGCATGCGTTTTTCAAAGGGCTGCTGTTCCTTTCCGCTGGCTCGGTGATTCACGCCGTCGGCGGCGAGCAAGACATGCGCAAGATGGGCGGCCTGCGCAAGAAAATCCCGTGGACGTTCTGGACCATGTCCGCTGGGACCTTTGCCATCGCTGGATTCTGGCCACTGGCGGGGTTTTTCAGCAAGGACGCGATTTTGTTTCAGGCTTATACCAGCCCCTACGGAAGCAAGATTTACTGGGCCATCGGATTGTTGACCGCATTCCTAACTTCGCTTTATATGTTCCGGCAGTGGTTCATGACATTTTTCGGGGAGTATCGCGGAGATACTGGACATGGTCACGAGGAACACGCTCCGGCATCAGCAGCCCACGGGCACGGACATGGCGGGGTACATGAGAGCCCTGCGGTGATGCTGGTGCCGTTGGCGATTCTCGCGATTCTCTCCGTGGTGGGCGGGTGGATGGGAAGCGAGCGCTTCGACAAATTCCTGTCGCCGGTTTTTCATCCGGCAGCGGCGGTTTCTGAGGCCGCGTCCGCGACGGAGCACGCAACATCCGCAACTTCACCTGCGGAGGACACGAAACAAGAACCGTCCGAGACGTTTTTGGCAATTGTCTCGGTAGGCGTTGCAGTTTGCGGTTTCCTCCTGGCCTGGTTCCTGTATCACCAGCGGCCGGAACTGCCGGACCAGATCGCCGTGGCTTTCGGGAGCCTCTACCAAGCAGTCCTCAACAAGTACTGGATTGACGAGCTTTACGCGTGGATCTTTGTGAAGCCGCTGATTGCGATTTCAAGCATCGTCTTCTGGCGCGGAATTGATCAGGGCGTGATTGACGCGACCCTCGACGGCAGCGCCACTACCGCGCGCGAGCTTTCCGACGAAGTCCGCCAAATGCAGTCCGGCAACGTTCGCTCCTACGCGGGATGGGTCGCGGTCGGGGCGACTGCAGTGATCGTTTACATGGTCTGGATAGGCACACGATGAACGGGCTCGATCAATCCATTCTGACGCTGGTCACGTTCGCCCCCGCGGCGGGCGCGTTGCTGTTGCTGTTTTTTCCGCGGCGCGACCGCGACATTCGCCTGTTCGCGCTGGTCATTTCTCTGCTGACTTTTATTTTGTCTCTGCATCTGCCCGCGCACTTTGTCCGCGATCAGCCCGGCTTTCAGTTTGAGCGCGACATCCGCTGGATTCCAACCCCCAACATTCACTACCACATGGGCATGGACGGCATTTCGCTGTGGCTTGTGGTGCTGACCACGTTCCTCACGCCGCTATGCGTGCTGATTTCCTGGAAATCCATTCACGAGCGGGTGAAAGAATTTTTCATTCTGCTGCTGATTTTAGAATCCGCGCTGATCGGCGTCTTCGTCTCGCTCGACCTGTTCCTGTTTTATTTCTTCTGGGAATCCACCTTGATTCCCATGGCGCTACTGATCGGTATGTTCGGGCACGGACGCAAAGTGTATGCGGCGATCAAGTTTTTCCTGTATACGATGATCGCGTCCGTGTTCATGCTGGCGGGCATTCTCTGGCTCTACGCGAAGACGGGCAGCTTTGACTTCGTAACCATTCAGGCCGCCATTCACAGCGGCGCGGTGCCGAGCTTTGCGGCTGCGGCCCAGTGGCTTTTCCTGGGATTTTTTATCGCATTCGCGGTGAAGGTTCCGCTCTTCCCGTTCCACACCTGGCTGCCGGACGCGCACGTTGAAGCTCCGACGGCTGGCTCGGTACTGCTGGCAGGGGTGCTGCTGAAGATGGGCACTTACGGCCTACTGCGCTTCAATCTTGGTCTCTTTCCCGAGCAGGCGCGGGCCAATGCATGGTGGATTGTGATCCTGGCGCTGATCGGCATCGTGTACGGCGCGCTGGTGGCCATGGTGCAGCCCAACATGAAGAAGTTGATCGCCTATTCCTCCATCAGTCACCTGGGTTTCGTGGTGTTGGGGATATTCAGCTTCACTCAAGCGGGACTGAACGGCGCGATGTTCATCATGCTGGCGCATGGAATTTCCACCGGCGGCCTTTTCATGTTGGCCGGGATTCTTTATGAGCGCCGCCATACCTATGAGATTTCAGAATTCGGCGGCCTGGCGACGCCCATGCCGGTTTACTCCACCTTCTTTCTGTTTGTGATGCTGGCTTCCGTGGGACTGCCGCTGCTGAATGGCTTCATCGGCGAATTCTTAGTCCTGAGTGGCGCCTTCCAGGCCAAAATGTGGTGGGGCGTGGTTGCCGCTAGCGGTGTGATCTGGAGCGCGTGCTATCTGCTGTGGATGTACCAGCGGGTGTTCTTCGGCGTGGTGAAGCACGAAGAGAACAATTCCCTTCCCGACCTGAATCTGCGTGAACGCGTCGCCTTATGGCCGGCGATGATCATGGCGCTGGCTATGGGAGTAGTGCCAATGTTGTGGCTGAACAGCATCGATCCGGCGGTGAAAAACGCGCTGGCGCCCTTCGCCGACCTTGCCGCCAAGGTGGTGGGACGATGATGTCCGCACTAACCGCTGCCTCAATGCAGACCATTCCAAACCTGATTCCTAACGGCGATTACGTTCGCATTCTGCCGGAAATTGTACTCTCCATTTTCGGCATGATCATCATGCTGCTCGATCCAGTCATGAGCGAGCGACGCAGTCAGCGCGCTTTGGGCGTCATTGCATTGCTGGGAGCAATCGCCGCGCTGGCGGCAACGTTTTATCAGGCACAACAACAATTCTGGGGCCTGGGCTTCTGGGGAATGGTGAAAGTTGATCCCTTCAGTATCTTCTTTCACGTCGTGGTTATCGCCGTCACCATTGTTGTGATCTTGAGTTCATACGAGTACATGGAAGTGCAGCAGATTCGCGCGGGCGAGTATTACGGCTTGATTCTGTTCGGCGCGGTCGGCATGGCGCTGATGTCGTCGGCGGTGGAGCTGGTGCTGATCTTCATTGCGCTGGAAATTTCTTCGATTGCGACTTACGTTTTGGCGGGGTTCCGGCGCCGCGCCGCCATCAGCAGCGAAGCTTCGGTCAAATACTTTCTGCTGGGATCTTTCGCTACGGCCTTCTTTCTATACGGCGTGGCGATGATGTTTGGCGCGACCGGGTCAACCAGCATCGCGACCATCGGCGCGGCCATGGGCCTTTTTAATGGAGGCGGCGGCCTGCTGCTGGCGTACCTGGGCGTCGGACTCATGTTTGTGGGGCTGGGCTTCAAGGTCGCAGCGGCTCCATTTCACATTTGGACGCCGGATGTCTATGAAGGCGCGCCCTCGCCGGTGGTCGGGTTCATGTCCACGGCGCCGAAGGCGGCGGTTTTTGCAGTGCTGATTCGGGTTATGTTCCAGGCGCATGCGCCGGGCCGGGTGTGGCTGATGTGGGTGGTGGCGGCGCTTTCCATGAGCATCGGCAACATCGCTGCGCTGGTCCAGGACAACATCAAGCGCCTGCTGGCCTACTCTTCCATCGCGCATGCTGGGTACGTGCTGGTGGCGTTCGCGGCTTTGCCCGCGAATGGCATTCCCGCGGCGATGTTTTACACCGCATCCTACGCCGCCATGAATGTCGGCGCATTCGCCGTGGTCGGGCATTTTGCCGGTCGGGGCGAACGCTATGTCGCCTTGGAAGATTATTCCGGCCTGGGACGCCGCTCGCCGCTGTTGGCAGGCGTCTTGACGATATTTCTTTTGTCGTTGATTGGAATCCCGATCACCGGCGGGTTCTTCGCAAAATTCTACGTTTTCAGCGCGGCCATGCAGGGGCCACATCCGCTGATTGGTTTGACCGTCATCGGCGTCGTGAACAGCGCCATCGCGGCGTATTACTATCTGCGAATCATCGTTTTCATGTATATGCGGGAGCCGCGCGACCAGGCCCGGGTTCCGCGGGTCACGCCGGGACTGGGGATTGCTCTCGCAATCAGCCTGGCAGCGACTATCTACTTGGGTGTACTGCCCGGGCAGGTCCTGGACTACGCCGGTCGGGCGGCAGCATTCTTGCATTGAATTGGGCCCAGGTTGCACCAAATCAGGTGCAAAAAGATTTGACATTCGACGCTTGTCCGTTCATCATTGGCTCTCTGGGTTCCGAGGTGAAACTATGCAAGGATTACTCCGCAGGTTGTGGACGGATGACGAGGGCCAGGACATTGCCGAATACGCGGTCATGCTGGCGGTAATTTTGCTGCTGGTGGTGGGCACGATTAAGCTGATTGGCACCAACGCCAACAACACCTTCTCCAGCGTCGCCAGCGCAGTCCAGTAAATATTTGCTCGAATATCCTGAGTTGACGAGGCTAGCCGGACGGCTCAGTCCGCGGCCTTGGCAACCGGCAGTTCCGCACTGACCAGCTTCAATTTCGGTTCTCGGTCGAGGGCAGCCAGCAATTCGCGCATTACATGGTCGTCCGTCTCCGTGGCTTTCTCGAGCTCCACAGGAAAACGCACGGTGGCTTCGATTCCCGACCCGGTGTAGTGTAAGCGGACCTTGGGACTGAGTTCTCCCGGCGTGACCGAGGTCAAATTTTTCTCCATCTGCATCCTTTGGGTCTCCAGACCTTCTTTGTCACCGGCGAGAGCTGCGTCCGCAGCCGTGGTGAGTCTGTCTTTGGCGTCGTGATAGTCGGTTTCGGGCGCGAGGACAAGCTTCACTTCGTGCCACACGAAACTTGTTCCCGGAATCTGCTTAAACACGCCGGCGGTGGGTTGAAACACAATCGAGTTGGAGAAGGCGACGATGCGTCCGCTGGGCTGCGATTCCCCGGGGCCGCCCAGCTCCATCAGGTGGATTCGAACCAGGCCAATATCCACTACCTCGCCAGTGACTCCGGCAATCTGCACCCGGTCGCCCACCCGAATGCCGTACTTGCCGATCAGGAAAAAATAGGCGACGACTGAGACAATCACGTTTTGCAGGGCTACCGCCACTCCGGCAGTGAGCAGGCCAGCGAAGGTCATGACCGACCCCAATTGCGTCGCGAAGGTGAGGACGACGACCAGCCCGATCGTCAACCAGATGACGACCCGCCGCAGCAAAAGGAACTGATACCGCCTGCGCACATCGTGGACATAACGAAACGTAGTCTGCCGCCCGATCTCTCCGATCGCCAGCACGATTGCGATGAGAGCCACCAGCAACCCCAGACGGACCAGCAATTCCCGGAGTTCGTCATGCGCCTGGGCGTGCAGAGTCTCGCGCCAGTTGTCCAGATTCCGCGCATACACTTCCAGCAAGATGTTTAGCTTGGTCAAAGGCAGCGAGGCGGCGGACATCTGCTTGAATTGGACGGTCAGTTGGTCCAACTGCTGTCGTTCCTGAGCCAGGCCGGCGGGAGTGGCGGTATCCGCGGCAGCGAATATTTGGTCCCCTTGATGCACCAGCGCACGGAGGGAATCGGCTTGCGGCGCCTGAAACTGTTTAGCCATCCGCTCCAATTCAGCCGTCGAGGAAATCTCGGCGTCGAGCGAGCGCAGCTTGGCGGACAGGCTGATGCGGTCCGCCGCGAGGGCCCAGACGCCGGTCGGTTCGGCGCGAGTGGCCAGCGCGGTGTTAGCGGCCGGAGGCACGGCGCTCCCGCCTGCGTCCTGATTCGCCGTAGGACTGTGCGTCAACGCCGCCGGCAGAGAGCGCGCGAGAGTGTCGATCTGCGACCGCAGGCTGCCGCTTCCGCCCTCGGAGCTGCTGGAACTCACAAACTCGACCATGCCCTCAAGGGCGTCCCGGCGCGCCCGCATCAGGCCCAGTTCGCCCTGGAGTTCTCCCGCCTGCGATTGCAGAATAGTTTTCTTTTGTGGCGCCGCGTTTGCTAGTTTGCCTTGAACCGATTGCAGCTCCGCCTCGGTATCGGTGACCTCCTTGTCGGCCTGCTGCGCGGCCTGCACCAAGGCCTCATATTCAGAATCGCCGTCGGCCTGCGGCTCAGGAGTCGTTGTCACCGCCGTCGCGGGACGCTTCGGCTGCGACAGCGCCTGGCTGCGGGCGTACTCGAACGCCAGTTGCACCACCTGGTCGGCGACCCGGCGATTCTCCTGCACGGCGGTTGAGTCAGAGGCTTCTGCAATCTGCTGCTCGCCTGCAAGCTGGCGGTGCCAGGACACAATCTGGGTCAGGAACTTGATGATCTGCTGGGGATCCTGGGCAACTGGAGGCGCCTTCGGAGGGTTGGTCTGCGCGAGCGCCAGGACGGCGGCAAGCAGGACAAGAATCAACAGCACCGTGTTGTGCAAACCCGTTTTCATCGGTATTGGTCCCAGTCCGTAGTCAAAACGTCCCGCCTCGAGGCCAAGGCGCGACCAGTCAAGGCGATTGCCAGGAAATTCATACTTTTATCCACAGTTAACACAACTGTAAACGGTTTTAGGCTTCAATAGGAAACGGGTAGGAAGCCTTTCTTTCAACGACTGCGAGCTCCGTTTTGACAAGCCAACCTGGAATCCGTCCGGACGAGGCGCCGATCACGGCCAACAGCCCGAGCGTGGCACAGAGCGTAAACCCGAGCGCAACAAAGACTACTCCGATGCCGCCCAGCGAAACCCTGGTTGCCCTGACCGCGCGGGCCTACAGCGTAGCCATCACGGCCGCCCAGAGCGCGGCCGATCTTATCATGGGCGCCAAGTCGGCGCTGGAGCGGACCATCGCCTGTGAGCGCGAACTGGACGAATTAGACCGCGAAATCGACGAGCGCGTGGCCACCGAAATCGCGCATGCTTCGGTCGAGCAAGTTCGCGAAAAACTGGCCTGCCTCAAGTGCATGATTGACCTGGAAAGAGTCGGCGATCTGCTGGTCGCATTCGCCACTCGGGCGGACGCGGTGCGTGCCCGCCTCGATATGCAGGACCGGCGCGACCTCGGCGACATGCTGGCGGTGCTGGCCCGCATGCTGGGCGACACCGACGCCGCTTTCTCCGCCCGCGACCACGCCCGAGCGCTGCAAGTTCGCGCGCCGACCGCGAGGTGGACCGGCTGCACAACCTGATCGTGATGCGGCATCTGGAGCCGGAGCTGGCCTTCGGGGGCCCGGACAGCGTGCACGTCATCACCATGGCCCACGCCATCGAGCGCGCCGCCGACCACGTTAAAAATACCGCCGAGGAAGTGTGCCACATGGTGAGCGGGCACACCGTCCGCCACCTGCTGCGCTTGCACGAAAAATCCGCCGAGCAGCTCTACCTTGAGCATTTACGCCGCCAGCATCTGGCTGGCGGAACTCGTGCAGAATGATGAATTTTTTCAACTGTTCATTTGCCATTCATCGTCCTTTAACCAAATTAACGCTTTAATCGGTGGCAATCCTAAGTCTCGTTAAAAGTTTGTTCAAGGAGAACCAACTTGAAAAAGTTCTACCCAGTACTTGCAGGGCTGCTGCTGACCATTTCCGCCTCAGCGCAGACCAAGTTGAACGGCGCGGGCGCGACCTTTCCGTACCCGATCTATTCCAAGTGGTTTAGCGAATATCACAACCAACACCCCGACATTGAAATCAATTACCAGTCCATCGGCAGTGGCGGCGGCATTCGCCAGGTGACCGCCGGTACCGTGGATTTCGGCGCCAGCGATGGGCCTATGAGCGACGACCAACTCGCTGCCGCCAAGTTCAAGATCCTTCATCTGCCCACCGTTCTAGGGTCGGTGGTGCCGGCCTACAACATTCCCGGGTTCAAAGGCGAGTTGAAGTTCACGCCCGGGGTCATCGCCGACATTTACCTGGGGAAGATCACTTCCTGGAACGACCCGGCGATCGGCAAAGCCAATCCCGGAGTCTCACTGCCCAACCAGTCGATCATCGTCGTACACCGCTCCGATGGCAGCGGAACCACCTACATTTTTACCGACTATCTCTCCAAGATTAGCCCGGAGTGGCAGACCTCAGTTGGTAAAGGGACGTCGGTAAGCTGGCCGAAAGGGCTGGGCGCAAAAGGCAACGAGGGCGTGGCCGGGATGATTCGCCAGATGGACGGCGCATTCGGTTATGTCGAATTGATCTACGCGCTGCAAAACAACATTACGTACGGCTCCGTAAAGAACGCATCTGGGAACTTTGTCAAAGCCAGCCTGGATTCAACCACCGCCGCGGCGGGATCGATGAAGACCATGCCGGCGGACTTCCGGGTCTCCATCACCAATGCGCCGGGAAAGGACTCGTATCCAATCTCGAGCTTTACCTGGCTACTGGTGCCACAGGAGTGGAAGGACAAGAGCAAGGAAAAAGTGTTTACGGATTTCCTGGCCTGGATGCTGGATCAGGGTCAGGGCATGACGTCGGCACTGAACTACGCGCCGCTGCCCGACGCAGTAAAAGCGAAAGAGCGCGAGGCCATCAAGATGATCCGGTAAATTACCCGGGGCGGCATTTCACTGCGCATCTGTGGGTAAAACTGCCCCGTTTATAAGTAAATAAGTGCATACCCTATTTATGCACTTAACTCTATGTGAATAGTAGGGATTCATGTAACATTACCAGAATCGCAACGGGAAGAGGGTTGCGGCAAATCACTCACTCAATGGAGACGAAATGAAAGCTCTACTCACGTGGTTCACGATGATTGCACTGGCTGCCGGCGGATTGGCGCAGACCACTGCGGCACCTGCTAAACCGAAGAAGCGCGCCCACAAGGTGGTCGTGGCGCCCGCGCCCCCGGCGGTGACCGCAGACGATCTAAAAGCGATTCGGGACTCTCTGGCTCAACAGCAACAGCAGATTCAAGCGTTGCAGGGCAAAATTGCGGAGCGCGATGCCGCGCTGCAGGAAACCCAGCAACAGCTGCAGCAGACGCAAAGCCAGTTGCAGGATGCGCAATCCAAGGCCACGGCTGCGGTCACCACCGCCGGCGAGACCTCGGATTCTGTTAACAAGCTGCAATCCGACGTGGCCGACATTCGCACCAACACCACCAACGCGGCCGTCAGCGCGCAGGAAGACCAGAAGAAGGTATCGGCTCTGGCAACGGCCATGGGACGCTTCCGGTTTAACGGTGACGTGCGTATCCGCGGCGAGTCCTACGACCAGAACTGCACCACCGTCGTCTGCCAAGACCGCAACCGGGCCCGCATTCGCATTCGCCTCGGCTTGGAGGGTCAGCTCAATCAGGACTTCATCGCGGGAGTGGCCGTGGCCACGGGGGCACAAGGCGATCCAACCACGACCAACGAGACCCTGACCAACTTCTTCGACCGCAAGACCATCGCGTTGGATAAGGGTTACATCACTTACAATCCGGTCGCACACCCCTGGTTCTCGGCGACCGGCGGAAAGTTCGCTTATTTGTGGCAGCGCACATCGGTGACCGGCGATCCTGACTTGAATCCAGAGGGCTTCGACACCAAACTCTCGTTCAACGTCAAGGACGGCCCGTTCACCAACTTCACGGTGCAAGGCATGGGGCTGCTTTACAACGAGAGCTCCACCGGCCAGGACTCTTACGTTATCGGCGTCCAAGCCCAGACCACTCTTCATGCGGGTCCCTGGTCGGCGACGGCCTCATTCCTGAACGAGCACTGGAACCGGCCGGATGCCATTCTCCAGGCCAGCGCCTTCGCTGTCGGGGCCACCACCACCGGATTCCAGCCGACTGGCAACCCCCTGCCGGCGCCGGTAACCGGCATTCCCATACCCGGGGAAGGGCCGGGATGCGCGAAGCTCAGCGTGGGCGGCCCAAAGTTCCCACCCTGCGTCTTTGCGCCCAACGGAATGACCAACGCTACCATTGTGGACGCGAAGGGGATACCGCATTTCTATTCTGGCTTCGACGAGGCCGACTTCATCCTCAACAACACCATCAAGACACCGATGCCGCGCCTCCCAATCAACTGGCTGCTCGAGTTTGAGGACAACCTCGACGCTCAGGCTCATCCTCTCGATACCACAGGCGCAGTCCTCACCAACCTGGGCCGCCAGAACAAGGAATACGGCAGCGATATTAGCGTTGGCCAAACCAAGAACAAGAATGACTTGCAGTTCGGCTATGCATGGTGTCGGCAGGAGCAAGACGCAGTATTGGCTTCCATTGCTGAGAGCGATCAGCGGGCGCCGACCAACATCGTGCAGAACCGGATCTACGCCAACTGGAAGATCAGGGCCAATACGGTCGCCAACTTCACTTGGTGGCGTGGACGGGTGCTCAACACGTTTCTGGAGAACAACGCCGCATTGTTCAATACCTGGGGTCCGTCGGCTACCATCAAGACCGCTGGACAGGAGGACCCGTACTTGAACCGCTTGCAGTTCGATCTGGTTTACACGTACTGATCGAATTTCCGGGGCCGGCGGCGGCGAACCCGCCGCCGGCTGCCTTTACTTCTAACGCATTCGGCAACGCAGTTTGGATCAAGTCTGGAACGGCCCGGGATCACCGAACGCTCCGGAGCTGATCGGGAGACTGAGAGCGACGATGTCATGGCGGGCGCACGTGAGAGACGCATCCCGGACGAGGAGCGAGCCAGCCACATCGCGGATCTGAAGCCTTCGAAGAACATGAGCACACCCGAATCACCTGGAATCTCACTTGTGAACACGGCACAGAAAGCTCCGTCCTGGACCAGAAGTTTTTTTACGCTTGACGTTGGTTTTCACGGCCTGATGCTGGGCGCGGCACTCACGGTGCTCGCGGTAGTCGGCCTGATTCTTTCTGAACTTCTGCAGCGATCCGCTCTGGCCTGGCAAAAATTTGGCTTCCATTTCTTTGCCACCAGCGCATGGGATCCGGTTTCGGGTGACTTCGGAGCGCTGCCATTTATTTTTGGTACCGTTGTTTCCTCTATCGTCGCGCTGGTCATTGCCGTCCCCCTCGCGATTTCCGTGGCGGTGTTTGTCACCGAAATGTGCCCGAAGCCGCTGCGGAAGCCAATCTCGTTCGCGACCGAACTGCTGGCCGCGATCCCCAGCGTCATCTACGGACTTTGGGCGATGTTCATTTTGATTCCGATCCTGCGGGTCAATGTGGCGCCTTTGCTGGCGAAGTACCTGGGCTGGACCGGACTTTTCGCTGGCCCTATGTACGGCTACAGTATGCTGGCGGCGGGAGTGGTGATGGCGATCATGATTATTCCCATCATTTCCTCCATTACGCGCGAGGTCTTGGCAGTGGTTCCGCAGCATCAGCGCGAGGCGGCGCTGGCGTTGGGCGCGACCCGCTGGGAGATGATTCGTATTGGAGTTTTGAAGAACGCGCGCGCGGGAATCATTGGCGCCATCATTCTTGGATTAGGCCGCGCTTTGGGCGAAACCATCGCAGTCACTCTGGTGATCGGCAACACGCCGCAGATTGCGAAGTCGCTGTTCGCTCCGGGTTACACCATGGCCAGCGTGATCGCAAATGAATTCAATGAGGCTAGTGACACGCTGTATGTCAGCGCTTTGATCGAAATCGGCCTAGTGCTGTTCATCGTGACCGTCGTCGTAAATATTCTGGCGCAGTTGCTGGTTTGGACTGCGACCCGAGGCGCTCCCGCGGGGTCCAATGTCTAACAGCTTTCTGCAAGTTCGGCGGCGCTTCGCTGACTACCTGGCGACATTTGTGGCCGCGGGGCTTTCCGCTATTGTCGTGGGTGCGCTGGTCGCGATTTTTGCTTACCTGGTGATCAAGGGCGCGGGTTCGGTGAATTGGGCTTTCCTGACCAATGTACCGAAGCCGGTGGGAGAAATTGGCGGCGGAATGGCGAACGCGATCGTCGGCTCGGCGATCCTTCTTGCTATTGGCAGCGCGATTGGGATCCCGTTCGGAATTGGGGCGGGGATTTACCTGGCCGAATACGGCCACAACCGTTTGGGATCGCTGGTGCGATTTACTGCCGACGTGCTCAACGGAGTGCCGTCTATCGTGATCGGTCTGGTGGCGTACGGGCTGGTAGTGGCAAAGCAGCGGCACTTCTCCGCTTTTTCCGGCGGAGTCGCACTGGCCATCATGATGGTCCCGATCGTGGCTAGAACCACGGAAGAAATGTTGCTGTTGGTGCCGCAAGCGGTACGGGAGGCCGCATTTGGACTGGGGATTCCGCAGTGGCGGACCACTGTCTCGGTTACGCTGGCGACTGCGCGGGCAGGAATCCTCACCGGCATCATGCTGGCGTTCGCACGGATTGCAGGTGAGACGGCGCCGCTGATGTTCACCGCCTTCGGAAACGCGTTCTGGAGTTTCAGCCCGAACCAGCCGATCGCGGCGTTGCCACTGCAGATTTACACCTATGCTCTCTCCCCCTATGACGATTGGCACCGCCAGGCTTGGGCGGCAGCGCTGATCCTGGTCGCGTTGATTGTCGGGACCATTTCGGTAGTACGATATTTGTTCGGGCGGAGTGTTTTGAGGGAGGTCAGCTAGTCTATGGCAACCGCGGTTGAGGTTCGCGACTTGAAAGCCTGGTTCGGCAAGACCGAGGCCTTGCACGGCATCAACATGGCCGTGGAGCAGAACCATGCCACTGCGGTGATTGGCCCGTCCGGCTGCGGCAAGTCTACGTTTATTCGCTGCCTGAATCGCATGCACGAAACCAATCCCGTGGCCCGCGCCGAAGGCGACGTCAAGGTCGGCGACATGGATATTTACTCCATGCCTGCGGTGGAAGTTCGCCGGAAAATTGGCATGGTATTTCAGAAACCAAATCCATTTCCCAGCATGTCGATTTACGACAACGTAGCCGCTGGATTGAAGCTGAACGGAACTCGCAACCACAAGGACTTGGACCAGGTAGTCGAGCGCTCACTGCAGCAGGCCGCCCTGTGGGACGAAGTCAAAGACACGCTGAAGAAAAAATCCGGGGCCAGCCTCTCCGGAGGTCAGCAGCAGCGCCTGTGCATTGCGCGCGCGCTGGCAGTGAATCCGGAAGTCATGTTAATGGACGAGCCCTGTTCCGCGCTGGACCCGATTTCTACTGCGAAGATCGAAGACCTGATTTTTGAGTTGAAGCAGCGGCTGACCATCGTTATCGTTACTCATAACATGCAGCAGGCGTCGCGGGTGGCGGAGTTCACCGGATTTTTCCTGATGGGCAACCTGGTCGAGTTTGACCGCACGGAGAAAATCTTTACCAATCCGTCGGACAAGAGGACGGAAGATTACATTACGGGCAGGTTTGGATGACACGTACTCGTTTCCATCAGGAACTTGACGAACTCAAGCACCGGATTCTGGCCATGGCCGGAATGTCGGAACAGGCCATTGACCTTGCGGTCCAGGCCTATACTCAGCGCGACCTGGCGCTGTGCCAGAGGGTCTTGAACAACGAGGACGCCATCAACCGCGCCGAACGCGAAGTGGATGAGTTTGCCATTGATCTGCTCGCCATGCAGCAGCCGATGGCGATTGACTTGCGCTTCATTCTCGCCGTCATCAAGATCAACGCCGACCTGGAGCGTGTGGGCGACCAGGCGGTCAACATTGTGCAGCGGGTTATGAACATGATCGAGCTTCCCGCCTACGATCTTCCGGTGGACATTCCAGCGATGGCTTCGCGGGTGCGATCCATGGTGCGCGACGCGCTGCGCTCGTTCATCGAGGGCGACACCGACCTGGCCAAGCATGTGCTCCTTGCCGATGACGAGATTGACCGCATGAATCACGAGGCCTTCGCCAATCTTTCAAGTTTCATGCAGACAAAACCCGAAGGGGCGGTGCAGGCCTTGGATGCTCTCTCGATTGCGCGTAATCTCGAGCGCGTCGCCGACCACGCCACCAACATCGCCGAGGATGTAATCTTCTGGGTGCGGGGGGCGGACGTCAGGCACGGCGCTGGGCAGAGCCTGGCAGGGAGCTGAAATGGCCGTAGCCCAAGCGCTCAGTCCAACCATCTTCATTCTGGAAGACGACCCGGATATTGCCGGCCTGTTGAAACATCACTTGCAGCCCGCGGGCTACGGCGTTTCGTGGTTTCCCACCAGCAGCGGGTTTTTGGATGAAATGCACGCCCGCCGTCCGGCGCTGGTGATCCTCGACATCATGGTCCCGGGCAACAGCGGGATCGACGTTGCCCGGTCGATTCGCAACAACTCCTCCCTGGCTGGTGTTCCCATCGTTTTTGTGACCGCCCGCACCACGGAATCCGACCGCCTGCGCGGTTTCGAGATAGGCGCCGACGACTACATCACCAAGCCCTTCAGCCCCAAAGAAGTCGTGGCGCGCGTCCGGGCCGTGTTGCGGCGTTTCGATCAGCCGTTGAAAAAAGAAATCGTGCGCGCCGGCGATTTGGTGATCGATACCGCAGCCATGCGCCTGACCGCGCGGAACGAACCAGTCGTGACCACGGCAACGGAATTCCGCCTGATCGAATTTCTGGCTTCCCATCCCGGCCGCGTGTTCACCCGCAAGAGCCTGTTGGACGCGGTCTGGCACGACACTGCCTTTGTCACTCCACGCATTGTGGACGTGTATGTTCGCCGACTGCGGGAGAAAATAGAGCGTGACCCGGAGAAGCCCCGCCATATCCACACCGTGCGCGGAGCCGGGTACATGTTCGAGGTTCGTAAGTGAGGCGGCGAGTTTTCTTAAAGCTGTTGCTTTTAGTCGTTCTGGTGGTCGGAGTTTCGACCGCCGCGCTGGATCTTTTCATCCGGCAAACCTGGGAGGCCTCGCTTTCGCCGGCCCTGAAGCATCGAATCGAAAAGCAACTGCTCGAAGCGTCTGGAATTGGTCTGCTCTCGGGTTTAGTCGTGGCGTTGATCGGAGCGCAGAGCGTTTCCCGGCGGCTGGGCAAGATGGTGGAATTCGCGCAGGAGATCGCAGCCGGCCATCTCGCAGCCCGTTTGCCGGAATCCGGGACTGACGAACTGGCGATGCTCGCGACCACCCTCGACAAAACGGCGAGCCAACTGGAAATCAACTTCCGCAACCTGGAGAGCAGCCAGCAACAGCTTGAGTCGTTGCTTAATAGCATGAGCGACGCCGTGGTCGCGGTTTCCCCCGAGCGCGAAGTGGCCTGGTTCAATGGCGCTATGAAGACGCTGGCCACCGGTTCGATCGCGGTGGGTACGCCGCTGATTCGCGCCGTGCGCGACCCCGATTTTCTGCGCGTGGTGGATGAGGTTCTGCACACCCGGAAACTGCAACAACAGGTCAGCCTGTTTTCGGTTTCCCCGGGACGCACTTTCGGAATGACGTCTGCTCCGCTACCCGACGGCGGCGTAGTCTGTGTGCTGCGAGACATCACTGAAATCGCGCGGGTAGAGCGGACGCGGCGCGACTTTATCGCCAACGTTTCTCACGAGCTGCGCACACCACTGACTTCCCTGCTGGGCTATACGGAAACCCTGTTCGACGAATCTGTCGATCCCAAGGCACGGGAGTTCCTCGATATCATTCGCCGCAATGCGCAGCGGATGAGCAGGCTCACCGAAGACCTGCTGGCCCTGGCGCGAGTTGAATCCGGCGAAGACCCTCTGGAACAAGCGCCGGTGTTCGCCAGCGAACTTCTGCGGGACGCGCAGGTGTCTTTTAACGAGCTCGCCAAGGGCCGAGGAATCTCCATCGAGATCGCGAAGTCGCCCGAGGTTCAGGTTTTTGCCGACCGGGACGCCGTCCATCAGGTGTTCGCAAACCTGATCGACAATGCCCTGAAATACGCGCCCGGACACAAAAACATTCTGATCGGAGCCGAGAAAAAGCTACCGGGGAACGTGGAGTTTTACGTGAAAGATTTTGGGCCGGGAATTCCATCCGAGCATTTACCCAGATTGTTTGAAAGGTTCTACCGCGTGGACAAAGGGCGATCCCGCGAAGCCGGTGGCACCGGCCTGGGGCTGGCCATTGTAAAACACATTGTCCTGAACCACGGCGGAGAAGCCGGCGTAACCAGCGAACTGGGCCACGGCTCGACCTTCTGGTTCCGGTTGCCGCTCGCGGAGGTCAGGACGGATAATCCCGTCACTGCCGGCACCAAAAAACTAGCCCATTTCTGATACTGACGCTTCTCTGCTCGAATATTGCTGCAGCGGAATAGTCTGAATCGCATGCTCACGCATTCCGTAGGCAGGAAAGGTGTTCAGCAGACCCCGGAACACCTTCTGCTAATTCGGTTTAGCAACTGATTTCGGAGTGACTTTAAAGGAGCTATAGGGTATTGTAAATGCCGCCATCATGCCGACCAGCCGAAAGACGATCATAGGTGGTGGCACCGCGATCAAAGCCTCCGGCCCCGTCCGAGTCACCCTGAAGTTCTTAGCTGAATACTTGAATCTTTCTCCGACCACCGTTTCAGTGGTCCTGACCAATTCGCCGCTGGCCAAGACGATTGCGACTCCCACCAAAGACCGCATCTGGGAAGCAGTGCGGAAATTTCAATACCGGCCAAACCTTTTTGCCCGCTATTTGCACACCGGGCGGACTTTCAGCATCGCCGTCCTGGTCCCGGAGATCGGTGACGAGTTTTCCGCCATGCTGATCAGCGGTATTGAGAGCAAACTCGCGGAAGCTCAATACAACTATTTCGTCGAGAGCCACCGATTCGCGCCGCAGCAAATTGCGGAATCGCCGAACAGCCTGATGGACCGTCAGGTGGAGGGAATGATTTTCCTCAACACTCCGTTGAGCCGGCAAATGCCAGTCCCGGTGGTGGCGATTTCCGACATCACCAACGCTCCCGGCGTAACCCGCATCGTGATCGATAATTATCGGGCTGTCGTCCTCGGACTTCGCCACCTGAAGGATCTGGGGCACAAGCACATCGCCTTCTTTAAGGGCCCCGAGCACAATGGAGACACCGAGAGCCGCTGGCAAGCGGTGCTGAAGGCGGCCGCCGAGCTGGGGCTGGCCGTGAAGCCCGAGTTGACCGCGAGCATGGGCAATTATTTCGCGACCGGCGAAAAATCCATGATGCAGCGCGGTTACGACGCCGCCATGACGCTGCTACAGACGTCTCGCGATTTCACCGCTCTTCTGGCTTTCAACGACGGCTCGGCGCTCGGCGCCATCCGGGCCATTCAAGACACTGGCCAGTCCGTGCCCGGCAACATTTCGGTGGTCGGTATCGACGATATTCAAATCGCCGCTTTCATTTCGCCGCGCCTGACTACCATCCGCCAGCCGCTAAAAGAGATGGGTGCAATCGCGGCGACCACACTGTTGCAGCGCATTCAGGGAGAAGAAGTCCCCGAGGAAACGGTGGTCCAGCCGGAACTGGTGGTTCGCGAATCTACAGCTCGCCTGAATTTGAATTAACGAGCCGCGGTTTTATTTGCAATGAAACGGCTCATGCGACTACGTTTCTTCGCCTTCCTTGCAGTTCCATTTGTCTCGCACCCGTCGCTCGCCCAAACCCAAACCCAAAAACCCGGCGCCCATGCCGCATTTCGTTGACGTCGTCCCACCCACCGGACTGACGGTGTTGCATATTTCCTCGGCAGACAAGAGGTACATCATCGAGTCAGTACGCGGCGGGGCCGTATTGTACGGCGCGTGAATCGGGCCCATTATGAGTTTTCGTTAATCCCGGCGCGGGCCGCGCACCCAAGTACATGTCTGACCGCCAGAAGACCGCTCTCCATGGTCACCGCTCCCCCCGATTTTGCGCTGAAGCCGTTTGAAGTTGTGACGATGATTCTCGTAGCGCAGGCTTTGTCTTGCGCCTACGTCGGTTTGCCACCCATTTACTTCGGACCAGCCCCATGCAGCAATTTGAAGATTCGGTGACCGAAACTACACTCCTGCGCTGGGTAACAGCGGGAGTCTGTTCGGCTGTGCTGGTAACTGGTTTGATGGGCCTTCTGTCCTGGCGTACCGCCAACAAAGAAGCGGAGGATAGCGATTGGGTTGCGCATACGTACGCTGTCAAGGCCACGCTTGAAGACACGCTGCGACACGTAGTCGATGTCCAAACCGGCGCACGAACCTTTAACTCCACCGGCGAAGAAGCCTTCCTGGAGCCTTACTTCAAGGGCATGCAGGCCATCGCTCAGGATCGGGAAATGCTGCGCTACCAGATCGCGGACAATCGTCTGCAGCAGATGCGTCTCAACTTGCTCGAGCCGCAAACCACTGCCACGCTCGGCATCGCGAAGGAGCTGGTGGCCACCAGATGGGAGGCCGGAACAATTGCGCCAAGCGCTATGTTTTTGGAGAGCAAGCGCCGAATGGATGCCGTGGGGACGACGGTTGCCGAGATGCAAGCCGAGGAGAACAAACTCCTCCAGCAGCGCACTGAGAAGACAGCCGCAGCCCAGCGTTTGACGAAGATCGTCAGTTTTAGCAGCACCCTGGTGGGAGTGGTCCTTCTGCTGGTCGTCGGACTGGCAATCCGCCGCGAGATCAACAAGAGCGCTCGAATGCGCGGTCAACTACGGGTGCTGAACGCTGATCTGGAGCAGCGCGTGGAACAGCGCACGGCAGAACTGACTCGCTCACAGCAGGAAATCCACGAGTTGAACGATGGCCTCGAACAGCGGGTGGCCGATCGCACCGCCCAGTTGGAAGAGGCCAATAAAGAGCTGGAATCCTTCACCTACAGCGTTGCCCACGACCTGCGAGCGCCCTTGCGCCATATCGTGGGCTTCTCGGGAATCCTAGTGGAGGAGTTCGGCGCGTCGCTAAGTGTCGAGGCCCAGCGCTACCTGCAGCGCATACAGGACGGGACACGCAAGATGGGCCAGTTAGTGGATGAGCTGTTGAGCCTGGCCCGGGTAGGCCGCCAGACCCCTAATCTGCAGCAGGTGGGCCTGAATTCCATTGTCAAAGAAGTGATTGGCATCTTGCAGCCGGAACTTGCAGGACGGCATGTGGAGTGGAAAATCGCTGACCTGCCCTTTGTCGAGTGCGATCCCACGTTGCTCAAACAAGTTTTTCAAAACCTGATTTCCAATGCGCTCAAATACTCGCGGCCGCGCCCACGAGCCGTGATCGAGATCGGGCAGACCCAGCACAACGGAGACTCTGCCATTTTCGTCCGTGACAACGGAGTCGGGTTCAACATGAAATACGCCGATAAGTTATTCGGGGTCTTTCAACGCCTGCACCGCACCGAAGATTTCGAGGGAACCGGCGTCGGCCTGGCCACAGTGCAGCGAATTATCAAGAAGCACCAGGGCAAAGTGTGGGCCGACGCTCAATTGGACAAAGGCGCGACATTTTATTTCAACCTTG
>Ga0210407_10000600_pt1 | contig 39591 bp, 40 predicted proteins | sample IncBWC27MmetaG_FD_150860 | JGI IMG/M metagenome (GOLD analysis project Ga0210407, IMG submission 150860) | Forest soil microbial communities from Barre Woods Harvard Forest LTER site, Petersham, Massachusetts, United States - Inc-BW-C-27-M | ecosystem: Environmental > Terrestrial > Soil >...
AGACCCGCGGGTCAGCATCATCGTCGCCATCGAGAACGCTTTCGACAAAGCTGGCGTCGTGTTCTTGGACACCGGCCAGACCCGTGGGGAGGGGCCGGGAGTACGCTTCAAGAGCCCGCCCCCCGCGTAGAGAGAAATCCGGTCCGCCGCTTTAGTTTCCCCGGCCGTTGACTGTGCGAGTCGCCCCGTCCCCTTCTTTGGCCGGCTTGGCTTCGCCCTCGAACGCGGCCACCCGGCCGCTGATCCGGGCCAGCGCCGCCTCGAGCTCGTTCAATCTGATAAAGGCTCGCAACAGCGCGCCGGCCAGCGTGTCGACGGCAGCCCCGCCGTCGGACGGAAGGTCTTCAAGCTTGCGGGCGGAGCGAGCGAGGTTTGGCGACGGCAGCATCGGCGGGAATGGGAAGGGTTGACGCCGCGCGCTGTCAAGCCGAAAGCCGGGCTTTCGGCGCCGGGAAACCCGCGGCTTTGTCAACACTTCCCCTCCGACATGCGCAGGCGCGCGCGCGTGCGCGCGAGGGGTCAGTATCCCCGAAGTGCTGTGCGGGGGAACCTCAAGTTGAAGAGCGCCTCGCCCACAGTAGAACCCGAGATGCGGCACAGCATCGGAACTTCCCCCGGCATCGGCATCTTTTGGGCGTTCTTTTTTTGACGCATGCGTGCCACCGCTAACAGAGTACTGATCAGTCGGAAACCCGCTGCAGTTGCCTGGTATTCCTTGCGCCCTCTTCGACGATTTTCGCCCCGATCAGCGCGGTGCCCAAAAACGCTCGAGAAAACCCCCTGGTTCGAGGTTAGGAGACGGCGGCTCCTTCGGTGAAGACTCTGCCATTCCAGCACCGACCGGAGCCGACCTCCCGCACAATCCTATCTACGCCCTCCCATCCTCGAGCCTTGAAAGCGGTAGAGACGGCCGGAGAAAAGCTGGGGGTCGAACTCCGCGCGGTGCCGATACGAACCGTCGAGGACTTCGACGGGGCGTTCGCGACGATGACGCAGGAACGCGTGCTTTTCTCGACCTAGCGGGGCCGCTCAGCTACTCGCAGCGCGTACCCCTCCGCTGGGATTATTGGCAATGTGCGTTCGCGATTCCGAAAGGCGGCTTTGAGCGGGTTCACCGGGCCGGCCTGGCTTTGTTTCGCGAAGAAATCGTCCGTCGCGCGCCCTATTTGTGCGACCGCGTCGGCGAACTCGGGGATGCCGTCGAGTCCGGCCATCAGCATCGCGGCAAAGGCGAGATAGGGGTTGGCCGCGGGGTCGGGGTAGCGAACCTCGACCCGTTTGCCCTTGGGGCTCGCGGTATACGGGATGCGGCACAACGCCGAGCGGTTGCGTGAGGAGTAGGCGAGCAGGACCGGAGCCTCGAAGCCGGGGATCAGCCGCTTGTGCAGCGAGCCGCAGACCACGGGGATGTCGGTCAGCTCCTCCGGCGGCAGGTCGTAGAGGTTCTTGTCGATGGGTCGCCGGGATGCATCCGGTTCTGGATGCCGTCGAGTCCGGCCATCAGCATCGCGGCAAAGGCGAGATAGGGGTTGGCCGCGGGGTCGGGGTAGCGAACCTCGACCCGTTTGCCCTTGGGGCTCGCGGTATACGGGATGCGGCACAACGCCGAGCGGTTGCGTGAGGAGTAGGCGAGCAGGACCGGAGCCTCGAAGCCGGGGATCAGCCGCTTGTAGCTGTTCGTCGTCGGATTGGTGAAGGCGTTGATCGCCTTGGCGTGGCGGATGATGCCGCCGATGTAGTAGAGCGCCGTCTCCGACAAATCGGCATAGAGATTGCCGGCAAAGGTCGGCCGCTCCCCCTTCCACACCGACTGGTGAACGTGCATGCCCGAGCCGTTGTCACCCTTGATCGGCTTCGGCATGAAGGTCGCCGTCTTGCCGTACTGATGTGCGACATTGTGCACGACGTATTTGTAGATCTGCATGTTGTCGGCGGTGCGCACCAGGGTGTCAAACTCGGCCCCGAGCTCGGCTTGGCTCGGCGCCACCTCGTAAGGGCGTGCTGACCGCGACCTTGTGCTTCCTCGAGGTCCTCTTACTCCGGCCGGCGCTCCGCGGCGTAGCGTCTGTATTCCGGAGGTACGATTTTCGCCGAGATCCTCTAAACCATTGAAAAGCTGGTGCTGCCGGTGGGTATCGAACCTACGACCTCTCCCTTACCAAGGGAGTGCTCTACCACTGAGCTACGGCAGCATTCCGGCTCGCAGACTGGTCCACGGTGCGACCGGAAGGCAATACACTAGGCCCCTGCGGCTGTCCAGGTGCGGCAGATGATGGTTGTCTCACGGAACAATCTTGAAAATTGTGAAATTAACATAACATAGGGGATTCATGAAACCACCCGATGGGTAGCAGGCGATGATCATTCATATCGCCGTGTCGGCCGTTGCTCGCGATCGGCCGTTTTACAACCACTGCGGGAAACTACCCTGATCCCATCCTGCATAAGCAGGCGGTCGGACGGAGACGGCTCAATGCCAAGTTGTATTGCATTTGCGCGGGCCAGGGCGTGCGAAAATCCGGACCGGACTTGACGCCGGGGAGCAGCACCGCGCGGGCCGCGCGTGAAGAGCGGCTGGCCAAGGCGTTGCGCGAAAATCTGCGCCGGCGCAAGGAACAACGGCGTGCACAGCAGCCGCAGGAAGCCGCACAACCCAAGGAGTCGGATCGGGAGCGAGAACCGCCGGCTTGAGCGGCGCCCCTCGCTCCAGTAAAAGCAACACTCTGGCGGAAAGGGCCCCGCCGATACGCCGCGTGTGGAAACCGAAACGATGGACAAGATCCGGATCAAGGGCGGTGTGCCGCTCGAGGGCGTAATTCCGATTGGCGGCGCTAAGAACGCGGCGTTGCCGCTTATGGCCGCGAGCCTGCTGACCCCCGATACGCTGACTCTCGCAAATGTCCCCAATCTGGCCGACATCGCGACGATGGCGAACCTTCTTGTCCAGCACGGGGTTACAGTCGCGGTTGACGAGGCCGACGGAAATGGCGGGCAAGTACTCGAATTGTCGGCCGCACATATTACGTCGACGACAGCCCCTTACGATCTTGTCAGAAAGATGCGGGCTTCCATTCTTGTCCTCGGACCGCTTCTGGCGCGCTACGGCCGAGCTCGGGTGTCCTTGCCTGGTGGCTGCGCGATCGGTCCACGACCGGTCGATCTCCACATCAAGGGGCTGCAGCGGCTGGGCGCCGAGGTGGAACTACATGGCGGTTATATCGACGCTAGAGCACCCAAGGGTCTGCAAGGCGCCGAGATCGCCTTTCCGGCCGTCTCGGTTGGAGCAACCGAAAATCTGCTGATGGCGGCTACGCTCGCGGAAGGGGAGACTTTGCTTATCAACGCCGCACGGGAACCCGAGATCACCGACCTCGCCAACTGCCTCGTCGCTATGGGTGCTAGGATCGACGGGATCGGGACCGATCGGCTCAGTATCGTCGGGAGCGGCCGACTGCACGGGACGACTCATGCGATTATCCCCGATCGTATCGAAACCGGAACCTACGTGATGGCCGCCGCGGCGACCGACGGTGAGGTGCAGCTGACCGGTACCCGGATCGATCTCGTCGCAACGCTGGTGCGTACCCTGGAAGGAGCGGGTGTGGAGGTATCGGCCGTCGCGGATGGGCTGAAGGTGCGTCGACGGTCCCGATCGCTAGAGGGCGTCGACATCATGACGGAACCCTATCCGGGCTTCCCGACGGATCTGCAGGCGCAAATGATGGCGCTGATGGCGAGCGCTAGAGGCGCGTCGATGATCACTGAAACCATTTTCGAGAACCGCTTCATGCATGTCCCCGAGCTCGCGCGCATGGGAGCCAACATCACCGTTCACGGCACCTCCGCCTTGGTGCGGGGAGTGCCTTGCCTGATGGGGGCGCCGGTGATGGCAACGGATTTGCGCGCCTCGGTATCGCTGGTGGTGGCGGGTCTGGTCGCAGAGGGCGAGACGCTAATCAACCGCGTTTACCACCTCGACCGCGGCTACGAGAAGATCGAGGAAAAACTTGCGGCCTGCGGCGCCCGCATCGAGAGGCAGCGCGATGCCTAACGACAGCGGTGCTGCGCTTAAGCTGCGTGCCGAGGATGCAGACGATCTCGCGGTGATCTCGGCTTGCCTGCAGGATGCGCTCGTTGCCGTCCGGGACCTCGCTTTTGTTCCGCAGGACCGCACGTTCCTGATGGCTGCCAACCGATTTCGTTGGGAGGGAGCGGAGCGCTCTGAGGCAGGTTACCAGCGCATTCTATGCGGCATCACGTTCGGGGCCGTCATTGGAGTGTCCTATTTAGGCTTTCGCCGCAGCGAGGACGATCGGATCTTGTCGCTGTTGACGATCCGACCCTGGCACGACGGCGAGGGAGACGCGATACGGCTCGAATTTTCCGGCGGGGCCGCGATTCGGCTGGAGGTTGCCCGCATTCTTTGTCATGCGCAGGATGTCGGCGAGCCCTGGCCGACACAGTGGCAGCCGCGGCATGATGCGGATGAGCGGGTATGACCGGCGCAGCGGATGCGCGCGGTGCCGAAAATGTCTTGATCCTGGCGCTACCCAATGGTCGGATCCTCGGCGAGGTCATGCCTCTACTGCGCCGTCTCGGCATCGCGCCGGAGCCCTCCTTTGACGATCCGGGCTCGCGCCAGCTCCGCTTTACCACGAGCGCGCCTGGACTTGATCTGATACGAGTGCGCAGCTTTGACGTTGCCACCTTCGTCGCCTTCGGCGCTGCCCAGCTCGGCATTGCCGGCAATGATGTGCTGATGGAATTCGACTATTCCGAGATTTACGCGCCGCTCGACCTTGATGTCGGGCACTGCCATCTTGCGGTCGCAGCCACCACCGACGGCGCCGCCAGAAAAAACGTCAGCCGCGCGAGCCACGTTCGGGTCGCCACCAAATACCCGGAGATCACCCGTCGTCATTTCGCCGCGCGCGGCGTGCAGGCGGAATGCATCAAGTTGAACGGCGCGATCGAACTCGCTCCGAATCTCGGCTTGTGCCGTCACATCGTCGACCTTGTTCAGACTGGCGCCACGCTAAAGGCAAACGGCTTGATCGAGATCGAGCGCATAGCCGAGGTGACCTCGCGGCTGATCGTCAACCGCCCGGCGTTGAAGACCCGACCGAGCGAGGTCGGCGGCTGGATCGAGCGCTTCCGCGAGGCGATTGATAGAGCGGCCTCAGCTTCCCTTACCCAGGTAGGGGAAGAAGAGGGCAGAGCAAACCAGCGGAGGCACTGATACCGGTCAGATTGTCGACCCGCGCTGCCGGGTTTGAAACAGACTTCCAGAAATTGCTCGACGCAAAGCGAGAAACCGCCGCGGGTGTCGATGCGTTAGTCGACGTGATCATCGAGGATGTCGCGCATCGTGGCGACGCGGCGCTGATCGAATACACGCGCCGTTTTGACTGCGTCGACCTCACAGTTTCCGGCCTACGTCTTACAGGCCGTGAGATTGACGAAAGCGCTGCCGCGGCTTCGCCCGAGACCGTGACCGCGTTACGGCTGGCCGCGGAGCGGATCGAGGACTTCCATCGCAGGCAGATTCCGCCGCCAATCGATTATGTCGATGCGCTAGGGGTTCGGCTCGCCCTTCGCTGGCGACCGGTTGCGGCCGCCGGGCTTTATATCCCTGGCGGCACGGCCGCCTATCCATCCTCGGTGCTGATGACCGCGATTCCCGCCAAAGTGGCTGGTGTCGAGCGGCTCGTTATGACTGTCCCGACACCGAACGGCGTTCTTAATCCGCTCGTTTTCGCGGCGGCCAAAATGGTTGGAATCGAGGAGGTCTATCGGGTGGGCGGGGCCCAAGCGGTGGCGGCGCTCGCCTTTGGTACCGCGACGATTAGCCCCGTCGACAAGATCGTCGGCCCAGGGAACGCCTACGTCGCCGCGGCCAAACGGCGCGTTTTTGGCCGGGTTGGCATCGATATGGTCGCTGGTCCCTCTGAAATTCTCGTCGTCGCCGATCAACACAACAACCCGGAGTGGATCGCTGCCGATTTGCTCTCGCAGGCAGAGCACGACAGCGCAGCGCAAGCGATCCTCATCACAAATGACGACGCCTTCGGTAAGGCGGTCGAAGCCGCTGTCGAACGGCATCTGGTGCGATTGCCGCGTGCGCAAATCGCGCGCGCGAGCTGGCAGGCCCACGGCGCGGTCCTGCTCGTCGCCGGCTGGGACGAGGCGGTGTCGCTAATCGACCGGATCGCTCCCGAGCACCTCGAACTCGCGCTCGACGAGGCTGATTCGCTGGCTGACCGGGTTCGCCACGCCGGCGCCATCTTCCTCGGCCGTTACACGCCCGAGGCCGTCGGGGACTATATCGCCGGCCCCAGCCATGTTCTGCCGACTGCGCGCAGCGCGCGCTTTGCCTCGGGTCTTGGCGTGCTTGATTTTATTAAACGTACCTCGCTGCTCCGCTGCGATGAGGCAAGCCTCACCGCACTCGCGCCGGCGACGATCCTTCTCGCCGAAGCGGAAGGGCTGGAGGCCCACGCGCTTTCGGTGTCGATCCGACTGACATCGGAGGCGTGAATCACGGCCATGGCCGAGTCTCCGGACGATTCAACAAATCAATGGCGCATCGCCGGCATAACGCTTGACGAGCACAGCGTGGTCCGCCGCAACCCCGACATCGAACACGAGCGAGCCGTTGCGATATTCGACTTGCTGGACGAGAACCATTTCGCGCCGGCTTCAGGCCGCGACGGCCCCTTCCACCTGCATCTGGCAATCGAAGAGAACAAATTGAGCATTATTGTTCGCTCGACGATAAAAGAATCGAGCGAAACCATCCTCCTGCCACTCGCACCGTTTCGCGGTATCGTCAGAGACTACTTCATGGTCTGCGAAAGCTATTACGAGGCGATCCGTCGCTCGAACCTCGCTCAAATCGAGGCGATCGACGTGGGAAGGCGGTCGTTGCACGACGAGGGGTCGACGCTGTTGATGGAGCGGCTGGCAGACAAAGTTGCCATAGACCACGACACCGCGCGGCGCTTGTTTACGTTGATCTGCGTGCTGCATTTGCGCGGGTGACGCGCGGGTGACGGCGCCACTCCTCGTGCTTGCTTCTGCCTCGCCGCGCCGGCTCGACCTGCTGCGGCAGATCGGGCTCATGCCCGATCGGATCGATCCCGCCGATATCGATGAAACACCCCGCCCGAGCGAGCTGCCGCCAGCTCATGCCTTACGTCTGGCCGAGGAGAAGGCGCGGGCGGTCATGCTTCGGCATCCCGGGGCCTTCATCCTGGCAGCCGACACGGTCGTCGCGTGCGGCCGCCGTATCCTACCGAAACCTTCGGACCCAGTTACTGCGCGATTCTGCCTCGAACTCTTGTCGGGGCGCCGCCATCGCGTTCATAGCGGCATCGCGTTGGCAAGCCCGGGCGAACGGCTGACATTGCGCCGCGTCGACACCCAAGTCGCATTCAAACGCCTCAGCGAGGCCGAGATCGCGGCTTACCTTTGTTGTGGCGAATGGCGCGGCAAGGCCGGCGGCTACGCGATTCAAGGCAGGGCGGCGGCGCTGATCCGGTGGGTGCGTGGCTCCTACACGAACGTGGTCGGGCTGCCGCTCTTCGAAACGGCACAGCTGCTTGGCGGCCGCGGCTATCGAATGGCATGCTTGGCGAGTTGCTGATCGCCGCCGGCCCCGGCGAATGGCGCGCCGCCCTGCTCGAGGACGGCGTTCCTGTCGAACTCTTCGTCGAGCGAGGAGATCGCTGCGAAGCCGGCAGCATCCACCTCGGCCGGGTCCGTAGGCTGCTGCCCGCACTCGGCGCGGTACTGGTCGATATCGGCGCCGATCGGCCGGCGTTCCTACCCCAGAACGAGGTTTTCCCGCGTGGCCGACGGCTCGATGAGGGCGAGCGCGTTATCGTCCAAATTCGCCGCGAGGCGCAGGGCGGCAAGGCTGCAAGTGTGACGACCGTGATCGCGTTGCGCGGTAAGCTCATTGAACTTCGATCCGGTGGCCGGGGGATAGTCGCCGGCGAGGGGCTGTCGCCTGAAGAGCGGGCTCGGTTGCGCGCTGCCGTCGACGGGTGGACGGAAGAACCCGCACGGCAAAGCTCGGTCGGCATCAAGCTGCTCGGATCCGCGCCCGTCGAGAAGCTAATCGCAGCGGCAACAGAACTGCTCCGGCGCTGGGCCGAGATATGTAAGCGGGCCTCGGAATTCCAGCCGCCGTTACGCCTCGACCCGCCCGCGACCTTTGCCGCTGCGCTCTCCTCTGCACTGCCGGTGTCGCCAGCGCGCATTTTCACCGACGATCCGGCTAGCATTCCCGAACTCCGCGAGGCATTTCCGGGTGTTGTAGCGCAGCACCGGTCGGAGCCGGAGGGGCCGATCGAGCTCGATGCCGCCTTTGACCGAGCGTTATCGCCGACGTTCGCCCTTGACGGCGGCGGCTGGGTGAACTTTGAAGGGACACGGGTTGGGGTGATGATCGATGTCGACAGCGGAACCCCGGAGACGGGATCACCGGAGCGCACTGGGCTCGCTGTCAATCTTACCGCGGCCGGTGCTATCGCTCGGGAGATTCGGTTACGCAATCTCGCCGGCGGCATCGTCATCGACTTTGTCGGACTCAATCACCGCAGATTGCGCGAACGCGTCCGCGACGCGCTTACTGAGGAGCTGGCCCTCGATCCCGCGTGCCCACAGGTCCTCGGCTGGACCCGGCTCGGGCACCTCGAACTAGTGCGACCCCGCCGCCGGCGCCCGCTCACCGAAGCGCTGCTGGAACCGCGCTCCGGCGGTCCTCTGGTCAAGACCGCGATCACCGTTGCGCACGAGGCGCTGCGCGCATTGCGCCGCGAGGCGCGGGCGCAGCCTGGAAAAAGCTGGCGCCTGACCATCGCGCCGGATGTCGCAGCGGCATTTTCGAGCGGTGCGGCAGCGGCTTTGCGCGCACTGGAGGATCGATTCGGGCGCAAGATTGCAATCGGGGCGGATCCGAGCACCGATCGTGAGCACTTTCAAATCACACCCCTCTAATTATATCGGTGCGCGATGAAGTCCCCAAATTTGCTACCTCCCTGCCCGATCTGCGGCAAGCCGTCGACGCCGCAAAACCGGCCGTTCTGCTCGGCCCGCTGCGCCCGGATCGATCTTGGCCGTTGGCTCAAAGGCACTTATCGGATTGCGACAAACGAAGAAGGCGCTGACGGCGAAGAAGCCGATCCCCAGCGGGATAGCGGTTGACGGCGCCTCCGTCAGCCGCGAGCATGGATACCGTCAACGCGCGGAGAGATCGAATGAGCGCGGCGCCGCGGGCCAATCACTTTGGGGTCATCTACGCCGACCCGCCTTGGACCTTTGCCACGTATTCACGCAAGGGCAAGGGGCGCAGCGCGGAGGCTCATTACGATTGCATGACCCTCGGCGACATCAAAGCACTCCCGGTGGCCGAATGGGCAGCGGACGACTGCGTGTTGTTCTTGTGGACTACAGATCCTATACTGGAAAAAGCGTTCGAAGTAATCCGTTCTTGGGGGTTTATCTATAAGACTGTAGGATTTTACTGGGTAAAGCTGAATAAATCTGCGTCAAAACCCGCGCATCATCAGCAAAAATTCTTTACCGGCCTCGGTTTCTGGACGCGCGCCAACCCCGAGCTGTGTCTTCTCGCGACCCGCGGCCACCCCCGGCGTCGCAGCGCGGCCGTCTCCAAGCTAATCGTCTCGCCTCGGCGTGAACATAGCAGGAAACCGGACGAGACCTATGAACGCATCGAAGCGCTATGCGACGGTCCTTACCTGGAGATGTTCGCCCGGTCCAGGCAAGACGGCTGGTCGCCTTGGGGACCCGATTCCGATGCTTTTGAGAATGGGCGGATACCGACCCGACGATGGGCATCCTCCAGCTATCCCGATGCGCCTGGAGCTGTGGACTAGGAAGGTCGACCGATCGATGTACGCGGTTATCTTCGAAGTCGAACCCGAGCCGGATCGCGTGCAGGAGTATCTCGACATCGCCGCACGCCTGCGGGCGGAGCTCGAACAGATCGAAGGGTTCATCTCGATCGAGCGGTTCACGAGCCTGAGCCAGCATGGCAAGATCCTGTCGTTGTCGTTCTGGCGCGATGAGGACGCGATCGCACGCTGGCGCGAGCAGGAGCAGCATCACGCAGCGCAAATCTCAGGGCGTAACGGGGTGTTCCGAGACTACCGGATCCGCATCGCTGCGGTTGTGCGCGATTACGGCATGTATGAGCGGGCGCAAGCCCCGCAGGAGATGCCGCCGGCAGCGCGCAAACGGGCTTGAGCCTGACTATTCCCATGCGATCCGTGGCGCCTTCCCGAGCTTTGCCGGGCCAAGGTACATTTGCCCATTCTGGATCGTAAACGCCGTGGTGATCGCGGGCTTGCCGTCCGGCCCGGCTTTCGCCAACATCGCCAGCGCTAGCCGTGCCAAACCGGCCTCGGCGGCGCGCATACGGCCACTCTGCACGAGTACAGTCAGGATTTGGTCATACCCCTGGATCGCACCGGAGAAACCGCCGACCGGCTGGAGCTCCCGATCAAGGGAGATCGTGCCGGATGCGGTCGTACCGAGCTCTCCCCATTTCAGCTGCAGATTGTCGAGCTCGATCGTGCCGCCGGCATCGCGCCACTCGGACATTGCCTTTACCAGGTTTCCCCCCGGGACTGCGCCCTTGACCCTGAGCGCCAGCGCTAGCTCGTCTATCGTGTCGCCCAGGATTGGAGTTACGTTGGCGAGCTTCAGCTGCCGCAGGGTGACGGCTATCCCGATGGCTGGCTCGGTGTGCACCTGCGGCGGCTTCTGCGGCAGGATGACCCATGCGTCCGCCATGCTGACCGCGATCGTCTCACCCGCCTCAGCATCGATGTCCCCCAGGCGCAGCCATAGTATTGTGTTTGCCTTCGGGCCCGTCGCAAGCACCCCCGCGACGCTCCGAGCCGCCAATTTCACGGGAGGACGCGCTCCTTCAGCAGGCAGCGCGGCCGACAATCCTTCCGGCGCGTCAAGCCTCCAGGTGAAGAAGTCCCAGGGCCGAGCTTCGCCCGAGAGAACGGGAATGCGCAGTTCGGGTGCCGGGCTCAATCGGCGGTCACGCAAGGTCGCGGTTTCGAGAGCAACTCGGCAGGCGAAAGGAAAACCGCCGACGCCGATCCTCTCCCACGAAATGTCAATTTTCTCGGTGCGCTCGGCTTGAGCCCAGGCGGTAACGCCGCTCTTGATTTGCTCAACGATGATCAGCCAATAGGCTGTGTAGGCGCCCAGCAGAACCAGCAACAGAGCAAAAGCGGCGAGACTGAAGCGCGTTCGGCGGCGCATGCCGGGGTTATAGCGGCCTCGTTCGGCAACCGCCAGCAGGCGGCCGACGCGCCGGCGCGAGTTGCGGCCTTGATAGCGCTCCCGATCGGCTATTCTGTGGCCTTGAGTAGCGATTATCACGATCCGAGATGACCCAGGAAGAACCCGATTTCGCAGCCGACCCGATGCCGCCTGAGATCGCGGCATTGGGCGACGGCTCCGAGCCGGTATGGATCTTCGCCTACGGCTCCTTGATGTGGGACCCCGAATTCCCCAGCGTCGCGGCTGAGCCGGCGTTGCTTCGCGGCTACCATCGCCGATTCTGCCTCTATTCCTACGATTACCGGGGAACCCGAACCCGGCCTGGCCTTACTCTCGGGCTCGATCGCGGCGGGGCGTGTCGCGGGATCGTCCTCCACTTGCCGCCCGAAACGCTCGCCGAAGCGATCGATACTCTGTGGTCGCGGGAGATGACGGCACCCCGGGTTTACGACGTGCGGAGCTTGCCGGTGCAGACCGCACGCGGCCGCATGACGGCCCTTGCCCTCACTGTAAGGCGCGATCATCCGGACTATGCCGGGCGGCTGTCGCTGGACGAGATCGCGCGGATCATTGCGGGCGCCGCCGGCCGCCGCGGCGCCAACCGCGACTATCTTGCCGGCACCGTGCGTCACCTCGCCGACCTCGGGCTTGCCGACGCGCAGCTCACCCGGCTCGCCGAGCGGGTCGAGGCGCTGGCCGCGGTGATCGGGTAGCGCCCATGTCCCGAAGGCTCTGGTCAACCCGCGAGGCCTCGCTCATTACGCGAGCGCGGAGCTCGTCGCCGCCTGATAATGCAGGTGGAATTCAGGCGTGAGCCCAACCTATGGTCTTCCCCGATGTCGAACATGGGCCAAACTGGTAGGGCCAGCGACCGGCAACCGTGTGCGTCAGCCACTCAATTAGTTAGAACGTCCGCACGGTGCCTAGAACCTTTCTCGGCGCCACGCGGAATTCATACTACAAACTACCAAATTATTGCGGTATTGTCAACACGGAAGCGGTCCATAGTCCTGCTCCGCCCCGGGGGTCATCGCGACGAGTGTTTTCGGCTTTGTCTTGCTGGCCGCGATGCCGCTGACGCGTCTTGCGTTGTACGGCAAGGGCCGGGCTGCGAGATCCGTCGCCCCGGCGACGATCCGAACGCCTTACTAGCCGGCTGCAGCAGGCCGCGCGAACTCGATGGATGGAAACCGCACGGACAATACGACGGTTTCGCCCAGCGCCTCCCATGAATGTACAATTTCGGGGCCAAAGATCACATAGTCCCCCTGTTTTTTCAGGGTGACCACACGCGCAGTTCCGTCGACTTCGAATGTCGTGCGTAGCGTGCCCCGGATCAGAACCGAGACCGTGGTCGCGTTCCGGTTTGCCTCGGCCCCGTTTACCCGCCGATCACCGTCCGGGTGGATCGCCCATTTCAGCTCGACGTCGGTCTGGTGTCTGAGGCCCATCTCAAGCGGCACGAACTGACCGAGGAACCACCCGGTGCCCCGCACCTGATCGACTGCCGCATTGCCAAAATAGAATGATCTTTCGATACCCATCCCACTAGCTCCACATGCTCGTCGAGGATGATCAGGGGCGTAATACATTGCATGGCGATGCCATGACGCATATAGGCGTTGCGATCTCGAGCGTGTACAGGACTGCCCGAGACACGAAGCTGGCCGAGCAACTCCGGTACATCCTCAGCCCCCGGGAAGACTGAGCACCACGTCCATGTACAGCTATATTGTCCGTCGTCTCGCCTTTGGTGCGCTGACCGTCGCGGGCGTGTCGGTCGTCGTGTTCATCGTGCTGCGGATCCTCCCGGGAGACCCTCTGGTCGCCATCTTCGGCGCCGAGGGCTTCACCAAGCTCAGCGAGGCGGAGCGAGCACATTATATGGCTGAGCTCGGGTTGAGCGATCCACTTCTCGTGCAATATCTGCATTGGGTCGAGGACATTGCCAGGGGTAACTTCGGTCGGTCGTTCTTCCGTGCGGAAAATGTTGCCGAGATGATCTCGCGCCGCGGTCCGCTGACCGCGGAGATCGGCATAATGGCAGTGATCCTTTCGTGGATCGTCGGGATCCCGGTGGCGGTTATCAGCGCGCTGCGTCCAAACAGTATCGGGGATCACATTTCCCGGTTTATCAGCATCGTTTTCTTGGCAATTCCAGGCTTTTGGTCGGGGATGCTGATCGTGCTCGCCGCGCTGTTCTGGTTTGGCTATCGCGCTCCGCTTGGCGGGGCGTCTTTATGGGCGGACCCGTGGACCAACCTGCAAATCGTCGTCGGACCGGCTGTCGTGCTCGGCCTGGGGCAGGGGGCCTATATCGCCCGCATGGCTCGCTCCAGCCTGTTGGAGGTAATCCGTGAGGATTACGTGCGGACCGCCCGCGCCAAAGGGTTGAGCAGGCGTCCGGTGCTGATGATCCACGCGCTGCCCAACGCACTGCTGCCGGTCATCACGCTTTCAGGCATACTTCTCGGGTTTGTCCTCGCGGGGTCGATACCCGTCGAGCGAGCCTTCGGGACGCCGGGGCTCGGCTACGCCATGTTCACCGCCGTCAGCGAGCGGGATATCTTCGTCATGCAGAATCTGGTGTTTGTCTACGCGGTGGTGTTCGTAATGCTGAATATCTTGGTCGACCTCGCCATCGCCTGGCTGGATCCGAGGATCCGCTATCGATGACTGCGGCCGATCAGGGCACCACCTATCCGCCGCCGCAGGCCCTGCCGACCCTCCGGCACTCGCGGTCGCGGCGGATGGCCCGCGGTCTCAGACTTTTCATTAGACGGTCTCCGCTGTCGGCTTTTTGGGGATGCGTCGCCGCGGCAATTATTCTCGCCGCCGTCTCAGCGCCCCTTCTCGCGCCATATGAGCCGTTGAAATCGGACTTCAGGGCGATGTCGAAACCCCCTGACCAGCGACACTATTTCGGCACAGACCAAATCGGCAGGGACGTATTGAGCCGGGTACTCTACGGCAGCCGCGCATCACTCACCGTCGCTGTCGGCGCGGTGCTGTTCGGCACCACGCTCGGCGCGCTCTGGGGACTGGCCAGCGGATACTTCGGCGGACGCATCGACATCGTCAGCCAGCGCATCATTGAGTTTCTCCAATCGTTTCCCGATCTGATTCTGGCAATGGCGATTGCCATGGCCCTCGGCGCGGGTATAGGAACCGTGATCGTCGCCATCGCGATCACCCGCATACCGTTTGGCGGGCGAGTGATCCGCGCGGTCGTTCTCTCGCTCAAGGAGATCTCTTATGTCGAGGCCGCGCGCGGCCTCGGCGCCTCGCACTTGCGCATCATGTTGCGTCACATTCTGCCGCAATGCATGGCGCCCTACCTGATACTGGCAACCACCCATCTGGGTGTCGCGATCGTCATCGAAGCAGCCCTCGGCTTTCTCGGCGTCGGGATTCCACCGCCCACTCCAACCTGGGGCAACATGTTGGCAGATTCATTGAATGCCGGCCTCGTCCCGCCGTGGTGGCTGGTGCTGTTCCCGGGGCTCGCGATCACCATCACCGTGCTGGCCTTCAATCTGCTTGGCGACGGCATCCGCGACATACTCGATCCGCGGCTGCGCGGCGCCGTGTGATCGCAGCGCTAATCCCGCTAGTGGTACGAACCAGACAGGTAACTCCTATCTTCTCTTCCTCGTCGCCCCCGCGCAAGCGGGGGCCCAGGGCCTCAGGCGCGGTGTCGGTTGCCCTGGGTGCCCGCTTTCGCGGGCATGACGAAGGAAAGGACAGGTACCAAGCGTTAGGTTCGTACCGCTAGCCCGCGCTGCTTTGATTGGCCGCGCTCAGTACCCGCTGTAGTAATATTGTGGACCGTAGTATTGTGGGCCGTAGTACGGCACTGGAGCATAATACGGGGCAGCCGGCGGCGCGTAGTAATAGGTCGGCGCCGGCGCGACAGAGTAACCCGGCGGCGCATATGGATAATAGTACGCCGGTGCTGCCGGGTAATATCCTGGCCCGGCTCCCGCAGAAATCGCGGCGCCCGCGAGCGCGCCGCCCAGAATACCCAGCGCGATAGCCGCGCCATCGCCGTGTCTCGCGTAGGCGGTTCCGGGCAATGTCATCGAAACCGCCGCAAGAGAGAATGCGAGCACTACTAAACCTCGCCCTGTCCGCCGGGCAACGCTGGTCAGATACATTTGCACGCCCTCCGATCCCAAACCGGGCACGAGATCCCACTTGTGGAAGAGATCTGCCCGGCACCTACCGATGGAGCGAAAACGGCGCAGAGCTGCGGTAAATTCCGGCAGGTGACTCACAAGTCCAGCCGCGATGTAATAATCGCGGGCAAGCGGCCTGCCCCGGCTGTCCACAATTGCCGTGCGCCTGAGCCTGCTGTTGCCCCGCCCGGTGGCACGACGGCATCGTGGCGCCGCTTCCTGGGTTAACGGGTATCAGAGCGCGCTATGGTTCCCGTTATGATACCTATACTTCGTGTTACTGGTATCCTTAACCTTATTTTCCTGCGAGGTCACTCCCGGCCGGACTTCGCAAGCGGGAACCTGACGCCGGCGTCGTGCAAATGACAGGAGGCCCAGTGGCCTGGTTTGACCTCGCGCAAAGCCGGTACTTCGTGCCGGCAGCGCGTCATCGCGTAGGGGCAGCGCGCGTGGAAATGGCAGCCTGATGGCGGGTTGATCGGGCTCGGCACGTCGCCCTTAAGAATGATGCGGTTGCGCGCCCTCGCACTGTATTTCGGGATCGGCACCGCCGACAGCAATGCTTCGGTATAGGGATGCAGCGGCATTTCGAAGAGGCTCGTCTTGTCGGTCGCCTCGACGATCCGCCCGAGATACATCACCGCCACGCGGTGACTGATGTGCTCCACCACCGCCAGGTCGTGGGCTACGAACAGGTAGGACAGATGGTACTCGTCTTGAAGATCCATCAACAGATTGATGATCTGGGCCTGGATCGACACATCCAATGCCGACACCGGCTCATCGCCGACGATCAGCTCGGGGCCCAGCGCCAAGGCCCGGGCGATCCCGATCCGCTGACGCTGTCCGCCGGAGAATTCGTGCGGGTAGGCATTCGTCGATTCGGGCCGCAACCCCACCCGCTCAAACAGGTGCGCGACGCGCTCGCGCCGCTCCTTGACGGCGGCCACCCCGTGGATGATCAATGGCTCGCCGACGATATCGCCGGCCGACATGCGCGGGTTGAGCGAGGCGTACGGATCCTGATAGATCATTTGCATCTGGCGCCGGTATGGCAGCATCTGCGCCGGACGGAGATCGGTGATGTCCTCGCCGCGAACCTTGATCCTTCCGGCGGTGGGGTCGAGCAGCTTCAGGAGCGTCCGCCCGACCGTCGACTTGCCGCATCCGCTCTCGCCGACCAGCCCCAAAGTCTCGCCGCGTTCGATGTGGAACGAGACGCCGTCGACCGCGTAGACATAGCCGGAAATGCGAGAGAATAGCCCCTGGTGGATCGGAAAATGCTTTTTCAGGCCTTGAACTTCGAGCAGCGGGGCTGTGCCATCGGGGGCGCTCATGCCCCGCCTTCCAGCACGCGTTCCGCGTGCCAGCAGGCGATCCAGTGGCCCGGACCGTGTTGCTGCAGCAGCGGGTAAGATGCGCGACATTCGTCAGTGGCCAGTCCGCAGCGCGGGGCAAAGGTGCAGCCCTTCGGCAGGCCGGCCAGCGAGGGAACCATTCCCTTGATCTCGTTAAGCCGCGCATGGCGAACCGAGGTATGCGCCGCGGTCTCGACATTGGGAATGGAGCCCAGCAACCCTTTGGTGTACGGGTGGCCCGGACGCTCGAACAGATCCCTGGCGCTCGCCTCCTCCACCTTGCGCCCGGCATACATCACGACCACGCGGTCGGCATTCTCGGCGACCACCCCCATGTCATGCGTTATCAGAATGATCGCGGTGCCAAGCCGGTCCTGAAGCTCCCGCATCAAGTCAAGAATCTGGGCCTGTATCGTTACATCCAGTGCCGTGGTCGGCTCGTCCGCGATCAGCAGTCTGGGGTTGCACGACACCGCCATCGCTATCATGACGCGCTGCCGCATCCCGCCGGAGAGGTGATGCGGGTAGGCATATGCTCGACGCTCGGCATCGGGGATGTGCACACGCCTGAGCATCTCCACCGCTTGGTCCCAGGAGTCGCGCCGCGACAAGCCCTGGTGCAGCGCAATCGCTTCGCCGATTTGGCGTCCCACCGTCAGCAATGGATTGAGCGAAGTCATCGGCTCCTGAAAGATCATCGAAATATCGTTGCCCCGGATCGCCTCCATCTCGCCCTCGGACAGATCCAGCAGATTTGTGCCCGCGAAACGGATCACGCCGCCGACGATCCGACCCGGCGGATCGGCGACGAGCCGCAAAATCGACAGCGCGGTGACGCTCTTGCCGCATCCGGACTCGCCAACCACCCCTAACGTCTCGCCGTTGCGCACCTCATAGGACACCCCGTCGACCGCCCGCACGACGCCGCCCGCCGTGAAGAAATGCGTCCGCAGATCTTCAATCTCGAGAACGGCGCTCGCCGGATCGGCACCGAGTTCCGCGCTCCCTTCGGCAACTGACTGGCGTTGATGCAAAAGGCGCCTCCTTTGGGGTTTATGCCTGTTTGAGCCAGTCGAGGTCGGCTCGGAACCGTACGACCTCGCCGACAACGACAATTGCGGGAGCCTCGACTTCAGGGCATGCGACGGCGATCTCGCCCAGGGTCGACACGAACACCCGTTGCGCCGGAGTAGTCGCCTTGCTGATGACAGCGACCGGTTCCGTGGAGCGGCGGCCGGCCGACATTAGTCGCCCGGCGACCCTCCGCAGATGCCGCGACGCCATGTAGAGCACGAGCACCGGCGCGCCGCGAGCGATTGCAGCCCAATCGAGCCCGCCCGGTGCCTCTCCCTCGCTGTTGTGGCCGGTGAGGAAGGTAACCGCGGAATTGGTGTCGCGATGAGTGACCGGGATGCCGGCATAGGCGAGCCCGCCAATGCCCGCCGTGATCCCCGGCACGATGCGGAAGGGGACGCCGGCTGCGGCGAGGGCCAACGCCTCCTCGCCACCCCGTCCGAAGACGCAAGGATCGCCGCCCTTGAGGCGCAGGACCCGGCTACCCTGAAGGGCCGTCTGAATCAGTCGCGCCGAAATATCCGGCTGGCTCGGCGACGGACGCCCGCCACGCTTGCCCGCATGAACCTGCACCGCCTCCGGCCGCCCCAGACGCAGAATGCGCGGATCGACGAGGGCGTCGTAGACAACGACATCGGCGTGCGCGAGGGCGTGCAGCGCCAGAACCGAAAGCAGGCCCGGGTCTCCCGGGCCGGCCCCGACGAGCCAGACATGGCCGGGCTCGAAATTCGGGAGATCAAGCGATGCGATGTCGAGCAATTTGTCGGACAGGTGCGGAAAATCCACGGCAAGAGATCACAAGGTAGTCATTCCCGACGGTTTTGCTAAGATCGGCACATGCTCGGACAAACGAGTGGCAGTTCTGTCGCTGGGCGTGCCGATCCGTCGCGGCGCCACCTGAACGCACGCTTGGCGGCGCTCGGCATCGCCGCGATGGCCGCGCTGAGTGGGGCGACGGCGCGGGCGCAGTTCAATCCGTTCGGCAGCTACAACGAAAACGTGGCGCGCGCGGCAAAGCAGAATGATTCCGGCACCGTCAGGCTGCTCATCAGCAACGGCGCCAACCCGAACCAGACCGACGAAGAATCGCGTTCTGGGCTCCATTATGCCGCGATGAGTGGCAATCTGCGGATCATCGCGATCCTGCTCAAAGCAGGCGCCAAGCTCGACCCCAAAGAGAAGCTCGGCAACACGCCGCTGCACTTGGCCGTCGAACGGGATCAGATCGAGGCCGCCCAGCTGCTGCTCGATGCCGGGGCTGCGGTCGATCCCGAGAACAAGAACGGGATGACCCCGCTGATGATGGCGGCGAACCGCGGCAACGTCGAAATCGTCAATGCCCTTCTCGCCAAGGGCGCCAACGTCGCCAAGACCGACTATACCGGGCGTGACGCGGCGGGCTGGGCGGCCGAAAGCCATCGCCCGGCGGTCATCCAGGCGATCAAGCGGGCACAAAACGCGAAAAAATCGTAAAAGGTCTGGCGCACCCTTTCCAGCGACGGCATATCAAATGCGGCGTCCCACATTGACCCAATAGGGCTCGCGCAGCTTGCGTTTCATGATCTTGCCGGAATCCTCGCGCGGCAGGGTAGCTTCGAACGCAATCACTCGCGGCACCTTGAAATCGGCGAGGCGTCCGCACAGGAATGCCTTGACCTCGGCGGCGTCGAGGCGTGCCGACGAGTCGGGCTCGATATGCGCGCAGAGCTTCTCGCCGTACTCCTCGTCAGGAATGCCGAAGACCGCGCAATCGCCCACCCCGGGCATCGCGAGCAGAGCCGCTTCGATCTCGGCAGGGTAGATGTTGACGCCGCCGGAGATCACCATGTCGCGGGCGCGGTCGCAGATAAAGAGATAGCCGTCCCCGTCGAGATAGCCGACATCGCCAAGCGTGACGAGACCGTCGCGCCCGACCTCGCGACGCTTTTCGTCCTGGCCGTAGTAGGTGAAATCCGGAAACCCCTCGAGCCAGAGGTAGATTTCGCCGACCTCGCCCGCCGGCAGAACCCGGCCGTCGGCGCCGTAGATGCGCACGGTGCCGCCAGGCGTCGGCCGGCCGACGGTGCCCGGCTTCCGCAACGCTTCCTCCGAGGTGTGGAAGGTGGCGATCCCGGTCTCGGTCGCGCCGTAATATTCGTAGATAACCGGCCCCCACCATTCGATCATCGCCCGCTTCACGTCAGCCGGGCAGGGGGCAGCACCGTGCACCACCCATTCGAGCGATGAGAGGTCGTATCTCCGCTTCACTTCCTCCGGCAGGCGCAGCAAACGGACGAACATGGTCGGCACCATGTGCAGGTGCGTGATGCTGTATTGCTCGATGAGGCGCAGCAGTTCCTCGGCGGCGAAGCGTGGCTGCAGCACAGCGAGGCCGCCCATGCGCACGGCGTAAAGCCCATAAGCATTGGGTGCGCTGTGATAGAGCGGGCCGGTGATCACCGTACGCACGACCCGATCGGGGGCAATGCCGAAGACATCGCGCACCATCGCTGCAAACAGCTGCGCGACAGCTGGCCCCATGTCCAACCGCCGCACGCCCTTCGGATTGCCGGTGGTGCCGGAGGTGTAGATCATGCTGGAGATCACCCCGGCGGGAGCTTCCGGCAGCGGCGGAAAGCACGTCACCAAGTCATCCCACACCAGCGCATCGGCCGGCGGGGCGCAGAGCTCCTCGGCGATCCGGTAGGCGGCCGCGATCTCCGGCGGCGTCGGCACGACAAAAAGCGGCACCTCGGGCGGCATCGCCGGCCCGACCTTCGGCAGCAGGTCGGCATGAGCGACCACCGCCTTGGCGCCGCAGTCCTTCAGCACATAGGCGATCTCCTGGGTCTTGCCGTGCCAATTGACCGGCACGCTATAAGCGCCGAGACGTTGGGCCGCATAACTCGCCTCGAAGAACGCAAAGTCGTTGCGCAGCACCACCCCGATCGCATCGCCCGCACCGACGCCGAGTTCGCTGAGGCCGGTCGCCGCGCACGCCGCGCGTTCTATCAACGCGTCGCGCGATACCTCCCGCATACCGCTGATCACGCGGCCGACTGCGATCTCCGCCACCCCGGCTCTCCTCGATCGATGCAAGTTACATCTCTTGGACCACTTCGAGGATCTCGCGCCGTCGCGCTACGCGATCGCCCCAGGCGCGATCGAAATCGGCGATCAGCGGCCTGATCTTTTCGGAGCCGATCAGCGCTTGTGCCTGGCCGGCATCGGCAAATTCATAAAAGGCATAATGGACCGCGGGCTCGCTCCGGCTCCAGCACCGCCAGCCGCGCTGCGCCGCAAAGGTCCTGATCGCGAGCGGCAAATGGTCGGTGGCATACCAGTGGTCGAAGGATGCCCGGTCCGCCTCATGGAGCACCTCGGCGCGCACCACTAAATAGGCTCTTGCCATGGCCCTGTTCTCTTGTTCGACGTGTCCCAGGTGCGAGTATAGCCGGCCGAGGCCGGTCGCGCAGCATGGAGGGACGGGCGCAGACGCGGCGCCTCCTTTCCCCGGTGCGAAAAGTTCTTCGGCATAGGCTTGAGCATCCTGCGACTTGCGGTTGTTCGATATGTGACAGTCCGCTGCATCTACAGCGAATCTCCAGCGGGGCTCCTCTTCAGGTTGAAGGGCTCGAATGCTCGGAAACAGCCACCCACGCACCCGCGCCGGCGGTTGCGCCGTCACCTCATCAATCATCCGCACCTTCCTCGCGACGGTGCAGCCCAACTCAAGCCTTCATATATTATACTAATTAGGCAATTTTACGGATGGCCAATTCGCAATCAACCGAGGCTATCCCGACCGAGCTTGGCACGTCGCCGTACATCGGTTTGAGCCAGAACACGAGGCGACGACAAGAGGTTCGATTCGTTTGGGATCAGCCGACGCCCGGCTCAGGACCCTGACGAGGGAGCTTCGGCAAATTCTGATTTGAGTTCCTTGATCTCGGACTCGGGCCGCTCTTCGAGGCCCATTAGCGAATTTCGAGCGGCCTCAGTCACCCGGATCAGCTCGTCGAGCTTCAGCTGCAGCGCCTGAGTGTCCCGATTTTGCGCGTTCTGGATCACGAAAACCATCAGAAACGTCACGATCGTGGTACCGGTATTGATGACGAGCTGCCAAGTGTCCGACCAGCCGAAGAACGGGCCGGTTACTCCCCACAGGACGATGCTCAAACACGCTACTGCGAATGTGACGGGATGACCGAGCTGACGCTCGGTCCAGCGCGCGAAGCGGTCAAAAATCGAGGCCATCGTTTTGGTGGATCGCGCGCTGGGGAGCACTAACCGGCTTCAGCCCTATGGGCGCTATATTCGTCCCATTAATAGAAGAACGACAATGATCAGCACCACTAGGCCGAAGCCGCCACTAGGGTAATATCCCCAGCCGCTGCTATATGGCCATGTGGGCAACGCGCCAATCAGAATGACGATCAGGATGATGAGCAGGATTGTTCCGAGCATGATGACACCAGAGCGTGGTTCTTGTTCCTGTACAAACGTCAGGCGTCAATAATAAGTTTCCTGGCGATGGTTATTGAAGGCCTTTATTTGGTGCGAGCGTCCGCACCGGGTGCCAATCGACCGTCGCCGCAATGAAAACCAATGGGGCGGCATTACGCCGCCCCGCCACTGCTCACCTCATGTCGCGAGCAGCTTACCAATAGGGCGGCGCCCGGTAGTAATCATGGACGTTTCGCTCCCAGTCTCGGCTGATCATACCGGTATCCCAGCCGGTCGTGAGCGCGGGGGCATTGCGGAGCTGATCTTCCGTGACGTTCAGCTCGTAGGCGTCGAGCTCCGTGTTGTAACGCAGCACGCTCCACGGCAGAGCACCGTGTTCGTCGCCGATACCGAGGAAGCCCCCAAATGTCATGACCGCATACGGGACCTTTCCGGTGCGCTTATCGATCATGACACGTTTGATCGAGCCGAGTTTCTCTCCATCACTGCGCCGAACCGCCGTACCTTCAACTTTGTCGCTTGCGATCAAACGGGCAGTTTCGCGTGTAGCGACTTCGGGTCCAACGGCAACTGTCATTTTCACCTCCTATCAAATGCCGATACTCGAATAACTCCAGGAGAGGACGACACGTTCCCTCAGAATTTTCGTCAGACCAACTTCAGACACAGAACCAAAAACTAAAAAAGAAAAAGATCGTCAACCTTAGGTTCATGTCTTCTGTTTTCATTGTCGATTGATCTCGCACGTCTCCCCTGGAACCACCGAATCTTGTTGTCTTAAAAAACTCCGCGGGAGTTCCTTCGCTCTCCAGATGTTAGTCGAACATACACGCTTCGCTGAGCGGCGATGGTCGGTTCCAATGCGACTTGCCATACTGGTCAAGACCGCCCTCGAGGAAACGCGGATGCTCGTTCTCGGCGCCCAGGTTCTGCTGGGTTTCGAATTCAGCGGCGTATTCCGAGACGGATTCGAGCGCCTGCCGGTTCACGCGCGCTACCTTGATGGCATCGCGCTACTGCTGCTGATTGTCACTGTGGCCTTGCTGATCGCGCCTGAAACCTATCACGAGCTCGTCGAGATGGGCCGGGACACCGGGCGCTTTCATCGGCTGATCTCACGGATGGCGGATTGCGCATTGCTACCATTCGCGCTCAGTCTCGGCCTTGCCCTCTTTATCGCCGGCGAAAGCATTTTCGGTTTCTCGGCCGGGCTGGTAGCCGTCGTATTTTGCGTCCTTCTCGCTCTCACATGCTGGTACGGGCTCCAATATCTGCGGCTGTTGCGAACCGGTCATAGGGAGCGGGCAATCACTGCGCATCAGCAGACCATGACGGAAAATACCTCACTGAACGAGCGAATAACCCAGATGCTGACCGAGGCACGCGTTGTGCTGCCAGGTGTGCAGACGCTGCTCGGTTTCCAGCTGATAAGCGTAATCAGCCAATCCTTCGAGAGGCTCCCTACCAGCTCAAAACTGGTCCACGCAGTGAGCTTAGGCTGCATCACCGTAGCGGTGATTCTCTTGATGGCGCCCGCCGCCTATCACCGCATCGTCTTCTCGGGACAAGATGCCGATGAGGTCCATCGCGTGGGAGGCTGGTTTGTCACTTGTGCCACGATACCTCTGGCCTTTGGGCTCGCCGGTGATGTCTATGTCGTCCTGACCGAGATCACCACCTCAGCGAGGATCGGCGCGTCTATTGCCGGCGGGGTGCTCGTGTTTCTGGTTGGCCTCTGGCACGTCTTTCCCGTTGTCGTGCGGCTGCGGCGCGACCATTAACATCATCGCCTTTGCGTCGCGCCGCGAAGCTTAAGATGTATCGTAGTTTTTCGGCAAGCTGGGCTCGTCGGAACGGCTTCTTCAGGATGTCGCCCCCGGTCCTCAACCGTCCCGGCTCGGCATAACCGGTTACAAACAGCGTCGGCACGCCGGGGACGAGCTCCCGGGCCTTCGCTGCAAACTCGTCGCCGTGCATGTTGGGCATCGCCAGATCGACGATCAACAGGTCGAACTGCCGATCCCGTTCCAGAAGGTCGAGCGCGTCCTGGCCGTCAGCGGCCTCGATTACATCATGGCCCAGTGTGCGTATCATGACAGATGTGATGGTGCGGACTGCGCTGTTGTCGTCCACCACGAGGACGCGAGAGGGCGGCCCGGCGTAGCATGGGCTCTGGCCACCGGCCTCCTCGGCGGCCTGCAACCGATGCGGGGCGCGCGGCAGATAAATTCGAAAGGTGGTTCCTTGCCCAAGCTCACTGTCAATCGTAATGGTCCCGCCGCTCTGCTTGGCAAACCCGTAAACCATGCTCAGCCCAAGGCCGGTGCCTTTGCCCGTCCCCTTCGTGGTGAAGAACGGCTCAAAGGCGCGACTGCGGACCTCTTCGCTCATGCCGGTTCCCGTGTCGGCCACTGAGATCATTACATAATCACCGGGATTGATGGTGGGAAGCCGCCTGCGATATCCGTGAGCGAGGTTCTTGGTCGCAATGGTCAATTTTCCACCCGCCGACATGGCGTCCCGCGCATTGATAGCGAGATTGAGGATGGCCAGCTCCAACTGGGCCGGCTCGGTCATCGCCCACCAGGCATCCGCGTCGAGAACTGTCTCGATCGCGATCGTCGGCCCGATTGTGCGCGGCAGCATCTCGCACGCGTCCGAGACCACTTGGTTGACGTCGACCGGCTCGGTGATGAGCTCTTGAGGGCGCGAGAAGGCGAGAAGTTGGTTGGTTAGCTGCGCACCACGCTCGCCGGCACGGATCGCGTCCTCCAAATATTTCCCAACACGCTCTTCTTTGATATGAAATTGGGCCAATTCGAGGTTTGGGATAATCGTGGCTAGAAGATTATTGAAGTCATGGGCGACTCCGTTGGTGAGCTGACCCACCGCCTCCATCTTCTGCGACTGACGGAGTTGCTCGTCGACGGCGCGGCGCTCGGTCATGTCGCGTGTGACCTTAGCAAAGCCGATCAAGATACCGCCATCGTCGTGGACTGCGTCGATGACGGCACTCGCCCAAAACCGCGAACCATCCTTGCGTATTCGCCAACCCTCCGCCTCGAATCTTCCCTCCTGAGCCGCAATCGTCAACGCGCGCTGCGGCATCCCGTGTTCCTGATCCCTAGCGCTATAGAACACAGAAAAATGCTGACCAATGATTTCCTGCGCCCGATAGCCCTTGATACGTTCGGCGCCAGCGTTCCAGTTGGTGATAACACCTTCCGTATCCAGCATGTAAATGGCGTAATCCGACACGCCCCCGACAAAAAGCCTGAAGCGGCGTTCGCTCTCACGAAGCTCCCCCAGAGCCTCCGTCAGCTCTAGCGTTCGTTCTTCGACGCGCTGCTCGAGCGTCTCATTGAGCCGACTTCGTACCGCCTCGATGTCTTTCGAAGCGGTAAGATCGACCAGCATGTTCACTGCCCCGATCAGCCGGCCCGCGGCATCATGGAGCGGCGTCGGGTAGGGCATGAACGGCACGCGCGTTCCGTCGGGCCGCTCGGCGATCGCCTCCTCACCGCGGATCGACCGGTCTTCCTTCAGAGCCCTGGCCATCGGGCACTCGTCGTGCGCCATCGGCCGACCATCCGGCCAATATAGGCGCCAGGTAACGCACCATTGATCGCTGCCGATTTCGGGGGTGCGACCCGAGAACTCGACGGCGGCCTGATTAAAAAAGGTGATTCGACCATGTGCGTCGGTCGTATAAATGGCCATCGGCAACGCTTCGAGCAGATCGCGGAAATACTCTCGTGTGTCGCGGGAGTGGCTCTCCTGCTGCTTCGGCTCCCGCTCGATAGCCTGTTTCCCCCTTTTGCGCCTGGCCAGGTTCGAGTGGCGTTTAGCCTCCCTCGTCAAATTCTGGATCACCTTGATCTCCATCAGAATTCAGGCGCACGCTCGGTCTTGTATATCATAATGGCTATGCCTTCGCGGTTTCCTGCGGGCTTCGACGCCCAGTTAGACGTCGCCCCATGGGGGAGCGCGCAAGGCTTAGCCCGAACATTCCCCGAATAGTCTTGCTCCGTAACCACCAGGCGGCACCTTCCCGCGTTGACGGCTGCGAGCGCCAACACCGACTCAACCGCAGCCGGCGGCCATGGTTCCGCGACGGTGGCCGCCCGCGATCTCGCTGTTCGGCGAAGATCGCGGGCGCAGCGACGCATAAGTCTCAGTTCCGGTGTATCAGATAGGCGAGTCCATATCCGATAGCACCGGCGATGAGCAGAGCGGTCAGCGGCTGTTCTGCCGCATATTGGCTCACATATCCTCCCGCGCGGGCGCCCTGCTGATACGCAGTGGTGGCCGCCTGATCCACCTTGTTGCCGACCTCCCGAGCGACCCCTTGGATCGTATCGCTCGCCTGCGTTACAGCCTGAATCCCGGCGCTCGATGCGTCGCGAGCCACGCCGGCAGCCCGGTCGATCGCCGCCCCGGCACTTGCCTGCAGATCCCGGAGCACGGGCTTGCCTTGATCAATCTTTTCCTCAACCACTTTTTCTGTCTTTGCGGCGAGGTCACTGACTGTGTCCCCGACCTTTGCCGTTGCATCGCTCACCATATGACCTCTCCTATAGGCATCAGCTTCTAAACAATCAGCGGCTGGAAAACACTCCGTTCCGGATGGAACGATCAGCAAGAAATCAATGCAAAGCGCGTTCGAGCTCTTCCTTGCTCATCTTCGAACGCCCCGGAATGTTGCGGTGCTTAGCCTCCGCATAGAGTTCGGAGCGGGTCCTCTTCGGGCCCCCTTGTCGCTCGCTGCGGTCTTTTTCAGTCGCGCGGCGTCGTTCGCGCGCCTTCGTTCGCTTTAAATGTTCTCGATTTTTCTCCTTGCTCTCGTATTTCGAGGCCCCGGCCTCGCGCAAGCCAATTGCTATTGCCTGTTTCGGGTTCTTCACCTTTTCCCCGCTACCGGTTTCGAGTTCCCCATGTTTGAACTCGTGCATGACGCGACTGACCGTTTCCTTTTGGGCCTTGGACTGGTGAGTTGCCATAGACTGACCTCGCGATTTTCGATCATCCTAATGATCGCTGGCCGGCCGGTGTTGGTTCCCGTCTTTAAGGCTCTGACGCCTCCCATTTTTGGCCCGAAGCAGCGCCAACAGAACTGGCTCTTGTTGTTGTCACCGGAACTGATGGTGCGCCACTCTCGTTTGCGACAGGAAGATGCAATACGAAAAACCGGTGCTCTCGCAACGCGAGATTCCGCCGGAAGCGCTCGATTGGTTTTTTACGATGCTTGTCGTGTTGCTGGCTTCTTCAAACCAGTGCTAGGAGTCGTACCATGGGTAGGGGTTTACTGCTTTGGATCTTGGGAATACCGCTTCCGGTGATCATTCTGCTCTACGTGTTTCACGTTATTTGACGATCACCGGAATACCGACCGGGTCACAGATCCGGACTTGATATTCCCAATCGGAACTGCCGCCACACTTCGACTGTTGGCTGCACATCTGTCACTGTCAGGAGGAAACCATGTCGAAAGCAACTAATGCCGCGCTGTTCGCCGCCATCATTGCCGCAGCTGCACCGGCCGCGTACGCGCAGACGCGCACTGTGCCGGAAACCCGGGTCGCAGTGACGACTCACACTATGATCCAACCGGACGAAGTCCGGGCGAGCAAGCTGATCGGCGCCTCGGTCTACGACGTGCAAAACCGCAACATCGGAAGCGTCAAGGACGTCGTCCTCAACAGGAGCGGTACTGTCGACGCAGTGGTCGTCGATGTCGGCTCGTTCCTCGGAATGGGCGGGAAATACGTCGCCATCCCGCTGAGCGACATCAAGACCGACAACAACCGGCTGACGCTCGACCGCAGTAAGGAGCAACTGCAGCAGATGGCGAAATACGAGCTCGAGAATCCGAACACAGGGGCCGGAACCTCGCCATCGCCTGCGACGGGCGGAACCCTCGGTCGATAAGCCGTACCAGCTCATTACGCCGAGCCGGGCGGAGTCCCTCCGTCCGGCTCGTTTCGTTTGGGGATCACGAAGCTTGGTTGGCGGGGTTCCCCGCGGCACTATCTTTCCGGTCGTGATCTCTTCCATGGAGCAAGCGTGACCCAGCCTCGCGCCGCCGACGATTTCGGAACGATCCGCGCGCGGATCGAGGAGCTGCGCCACCAGCGCGCACGAACGGTGTCTGGGGAAAGCGGCAAGCAAAGCGCCACAGCGCAACCGAAAAGGGATGTCGACGATAGCCGCCTTCGCGAGCTCGAAAGACGACGGAAGGAAAGGTCCGAGGGCACGCCGCCGCCCTGGGTGCCGACGATTTTCCTCAGAACCTGACGGGCCGCGCTCGCATCAGGTCGCCATCCACCCGCCGTCGACGTTGTAAGCGGCACCCGTGACGTAGCTCGCGCGCTCGGAGCACAGCCAGACGACCATCTCGGCGATCTCTTCCGGATTGCCCATCCGTTTGAGCGGGGTGTGGGCAAGGATCGCCTCGCCGCGCAACTGCATCGAGGGCTCGGTCATGCGGGTCCGGATATAGCCGGGGCAAACCGCGTTCACCCGGATATTGGCTTCGGCATATTCGATCGCGGCGGTCTTGGTCAGGCCGATCACGCCATGTTTGGCCGCGACATAGGCCGAAGACGTCGGCAGTCCGGCGAGCCCGGCGATCGAGCCGGTGTTGACGATGGCACCCCCGCCCTGCGCCTGCATTTGCGGCAACTGGTATCGCATGCACAGCCACACGCCCTTTAGGTTGACCGCGATCATCCGATCGAATGCTTCCTCGGACCATTCCGCGGTCTTCTTCCCGACGGCGTCGACCTGCCAGCCGGCGATCCCGGCATTATTGAAGGCGCAGTCGAGCCGGCCATAGGTGCTGATCACCGTCTCGGTCATCTCCCGTACATCTGAGTCTTGCGTCACGTCGCCGCCGAGCGATATGGCCTGCCCGCCTGCAGCGTTGACGAGAGCTACGGTTTCGCGGGCGGCCTCCTCCATCAGATCGGCGACGGCGACGCGGGCTCCCTCACGCGCAAAGACGAGTGCGGCGGCGCGTCCGATGCCACCGCCCGCGCCGGTGATCAGCGCCGATTTTCCGTCGAGCAACCCAGCCATCGCGTTCCTCCCCGAACGATTCCCGCCTGCAGCATGGCACAGCTTCGAGCCTTCCGGATACGTCGACGCGGCCCAGAAGAGGGTCGCCCCCGCGGAGATCATGGTAATGCCATGATCCTTCGGCTACGGTCGGGTTTCGGTTGGCCACTGCTCGAGGGAGAACGTACGGGTGCGGAGATTGGCGATCACGATACTGCTGAGCGTGCCGCTCGTCGCGGGCAGCGTCTTTGCTCAGCAAAAGGCCGGCAAGGACAGCGTCTACGAAGAGCTCAATCTGTTCGACGAAGCCTTCGAGCGCATTCGCAATGACGCAGTCGACCCGGTTGCCGATGCGAAACTGATCGGGGCGGCCATTGCCGGCATGTTGTCCGGGCTCGACCCACGCTCTTCATTCATGGACGAGGACCAGTTCAAGGCGTTGCAGGCACCGGCCGACCGGGATGCCGACACCTCCGGCCTCGTCGTCACGATCGATAGCGGCCAGCTCAAGGTCATCTCGCCCGAGGACGGATCCCCGGCAGCGCGAGCCGGCGTCAGGCCAGGCGACGCCATCTTCGCGATAAACAAGGAGCCGGTTTACGATCTGAGCCTGGCTGAGGCCGAGCAGAAACTGCGTGGCCCAGCCGGCAGCGAGGTCCAGCTGACCCTGCGGCACGGCGCCGAAAAGCCGGTTGATCTGATGATCAAGCGTGAAACGTATAAGCTCGCGACGGTGACCGGGCGTCTCGAACAAGGCAATATCGGTTATGTCCGCGTCGCTGGCTTCGACAACGCGACCCAAGCCGCACTCGCCGACGCCGTGCAGGATCTCCGGCAAAGAGCGGGCAACAAGCTGATCGGCCTCATTCTCGATCTGCGAAACAATCCGGGCGGTGCCTTCGACGCCGCGGTGGCTGCCGCCGACGCCTTCCTCGACAAGGGTGAAATCGTCGTCGTCAAGGGGCGCAAAGCCGGGAACGTCAAGCGGATCAGCGCCACCCCAGGCGAGGTCGCCAAGGGGTTGCCGGTGGTGGCGCTCGTCAACGGCGGCACCGCACGGGAGGCCGAGCTCGTCGCCGGGGCCCTGCAGGACAACCGCAGGGCGGTTCTTCTCGGCACCAAGACCTTTGGCGAGGGTTCGATCGAGAGCGTGCTCCCGCTCGGCAGCGGCGGGGCGATCCGGCTGACCACCGCCCGTTTTACCACACCCTCCGGCCGGGAGATCCAGGGCAAGGGCATCGAACCCGACCTCGTCGTGACCCCGTTGCGGCTGGCAAAGCTGGCGCAGGGCGAAGGGCGGCGCGAGGCCGATCTGCCGGGCGCGCTCAAAAATCCCGACCAGGCCGCGGGGCAGCCTCCGAGCGATGCAGCGACGACGGCCGCCCCGACCGAGGCTCCCTCGGTCGCCACCGAGGACATGGGCTCGGCGAGCGACGAGCAATTGACCCAGGCCATAGATGTGCTGCGCGGGCTGTCGGTGGTCGGCCCCCGCGCCGCAAGGTGACGATCCGGCAGGGGAATTGCCGCACCCCGAATGTCCCTGCCGTACGCTGAAGCTCAGGGAGAAAATCGCATCTGGTTGCGAACAGGGTGTCATTATGCTATATAAATCAATGTCTTACTAATCCGATCGGACGCCGCTCTGACGCCTTGGCAGGGAGGATTGGCGCTGCGAGGGACGCCCGGAGAGAAACCGCCGCCGGTTGTCGCCGGTGCGAAAACGAGGTTCATTGGCGAAAATGCCAATTATCTAATTGACAATTGCTCATGTCTCTGCCATATAGGGCCGACCTTCGCTTTGGCAAGAGGCCGGCAGCCGCCGACCGCGTCGCGTGGGGTTTGAAAATGGGCAGAAGCTTATGACCGAGAAGAAGCGCGATTACGAGGTTGGCCACTGCAAGCCGCCGGTGGGAACCCGTTTCAAAAAGGGCCAATCCGGCAACCCGGGCGGCCGGGCTAAGAAAAACCCGCCGCCCCTTTTGGTGCGGAAATTCGACGAGCAGGTGGTCGTGGCCACAAACGGACGACGACAAAAGACCACCCGGCGTGAGGTGGTCATCGTTCAGCTGGTCACCCAACCGACCGGCGTCGATTTGTCCGTGAGGAAGATGCTGACCGACACGCTGAGGGACATCGAAAAGCAAGCCGGCCTGTCGACGCCGCTATAGCCCGCTCGGTTCGGCCGGGCGGGATCGGTTGCGCGCGCCCGACGGTACTGGCGCGCCGCCGATCAGGTAGAATACCTGCTTCATACCGCGGCAGCCGCGAGGCAGGCTTAAACAGAATCGTGATCCGATGGGCGCCGCCGCCCCGGAACGCCCCTTCCACACGCGTCAAGTCCGATCGTATGGTTGGGGGCGAATTCCGCGACGAGGCCCCATCATGTTGACGGACCGCTACGGACTTTCCTTATCCACAACGTCCTCCGCCGCGCGGGACGCCTACCTGGAGGGCTGTGGGGCGAAGCTGACCATGTACCCCGGCGCGATCGAGGCGTTCGATCGTGCCATCGCCGCAGATCCCGGCTTTGCTCTCGCCCACGCCGCCAGGGCGCACGCGCTGCTGGAGCGCGGCGATGCGGCGGCGGCACGCGCGTCGCTGGCGGCGGCCAATTCCCTCACTGCCGGTCTGTCGGCGCGGGAAGCCAGCCATGTCGCATTTTTCGACTTGCTCGTGGCCGGGGATGCCGAAGCGGCACTTTCCGCATTGCACGCGCATCTGAACACCTGGCCGCGCGATGTCTTGGTCCTCAGCACCACCGCGTTCACCAACGGGCTGATCGGCAGTTCAGGCCGCGCCGGGCAGAAACGAACGCTGCTGGAATTGCTGGACAGGCTTGCCCCGAGCTATGGCGACGATTGGTGGTTCACGGCCCATCATGGCATGGCGCTCTCGGAGAATGGACAGCGGGAAGCCGCCCGCCCAAAGATCGATCGCTCCCTCGCCCAAAACCCCAAGAACCCCTGGGCAGCGCACGCCCGCGCGCATCTCTGCTATGAGGAGGGCGATCCACACGCGGCCCGCGCCTTCCTGGCGTCTTGGCTTACTACCTATCCGCGTAACGGCTCGTTATACAGTCACCTGAATTGGCATCTCGCGCTTGGCCACCTCGAGGCCGGCGATGCAGCGCCTGCATACCGGCTTTTCAGGAAGGCCTTCGCCCCCGATGTACACAGCGGGCCATCGCGCGGAAAGGTGACCGATCCAGTCTCGTTTTTGTGGCGTTGGGAACTCGCCGGGCATCCCCGAGATGTCGACGTGTGGCGCATGGTGCACGATTTCGCGACCGGTGCGTTTCCGCGCGCCGGGGTGGCCTTTTCCGACATGCATATCGTGCTCGCGCAGGCCGTGGCCGGCAATGACCCAGCGCTGGAGGCGCGCGAACAGCAAATGGAAGAGCTCGTGAGCCAAGGGCGTTATCCATCCGGTTCTTGCGTGCCGGCAGTGTCGCGCGCCTTCGCCGCGTTCGAGCGCCGGGATTTCTCCGCTGCAATCGACGCGCTGGAACCAATTGCTGCCGAACTCGAACGCATCGGCGGCAGCCGCGCCCAACTCGACCTGGTGGAGTTCACGCTGTTGAAGGCCTACGTCGGGGCGGACCGCACGAAAGATGCGCGTAGGATGTTGAGCGCGCGGCGTCGAGGCTCCTTGAGCCCTCCCGTTGCCGGGTTGGCGACGGCGCACTGATGCGCTACGGCTTTTATCTCCCCACCCGCGGCCCGACCGCGACGCGCGACGGCATTCTCGCCCTGGCACGCGAAGGCGAGCGGCTGGGCCTGCACTCGGCGATGATCGCCGACCACATCGTCTTGCCCGTCGAGAGCCAATCCACCTACCCATACACATTGGACGGCAAGCACCCGAGCGTCGGCGATGCCCTGGAGACCTTCTCGATCCTCGGTGTGGTGGCTGGCGCAACGGAGCGGCTGCGGCTCGTCACCTCCGTGCTGGTATTGCCATATCGCAATCCGGTGCTGACCGCGAAGATGGTGGCGTCATTGGATGTCCTCTCCGGCGGCCGGCTCACCTTGGGCGTGGGCACCGGCTGGCTGAAGGAAGAGTTCGAGGCGCTGAACAGCCCCGCCTTCAATACGCGCGGTGCCGTGACCGACGAGTGGATCACGATCTTCAAGCAGCTCTGGTCCCACTCGCCCGCCAGCTTCAATGGCCGTTTCTACCGATACTCCGGTATCCGCTGCCAACCCTTCCCGGTGCAAAAGCCGCACCCGCCGATCTGGGTCGGTGGGCATTCCCGCGCCGCGCTCAGACGCACGGCCCGGTATGGCGACGGCTGGCACCCGGTCGGCGCCGTCGCCGCCTCGCCATTGCCGCCGCACGAGATTCGCGCGCATCTCGACACGCTGAAGCAGCTGACCGAGGCCGAGGGGCGCGATTTCTCGGCGCTGACGATCTCCTACAAGGCACCGCTCTACGACACCGGCGTTGCATCGCCGGACGGATCCCGCCGGCCCTTCTCGGGCGAGCCGGAAGACATCGCCGGCGATATCAGAACATTCGCGGCGATCGGCGTGCACGAGCTGATCTTCGATTGCCGCGGCCAGTCCATTACCGAGAGCATAGAGCGCCTGCAATGGTTCGCCACTGACCTAATCCCGCTGGTGGACGGTTAAGGCGGCCGAGCCAAGCCGACCGGGAGGATTTGCAGGTGGCCGGGTCGCGCGCGGCGCCAACGATGCGCGGGTCGCGGCATTGGCGGCAACGCGCCGAAAGCGGACTTCACGCCAGCGCACTTCTAGCGTAGCTCTGTGGGCATGGTTCCTGAGTTGCACCGGCTATCGGTTGGTGAGGCGACCGCATGGATTGACCGTGCCACCTCGCCTCTGCCCACAGAGTCGGTGTCACTGTTCGCCGCTTGCGCCCGGGTACTGGCCGACGGGATTTGCGCGGTGCAGCCGATTCCTCTGGCGGATTGTGCGGCTCTCGATGGTTTCGCGGTAGCAGCCAGCGCCACGGTCGGAGCGACCTCGTACAATCTCCTTTTGTTGCCCTTGCGGGCCGTTTCGGCAGGCGACGCTATCCCCACGGGCACAGATGCGGTAATCCCGCTGAGGCTGGCTGAACCACAACCGTCCAATCTCGTGGAGTGCATAGAGGCGGTCGCGCCCGGGGAAAATGTTGAAGCGCAAGGTTCCGTGGCGGCTGCGGGCGCGCTGCTGGTGCCTGCCGGCACGCAGTTGTCCCCGCCTCACATCGGCATGTTGATCTGCGCAGGCCTGGTAAGCGTCGATGTCGTTCAGCGCCCGCGGGTGCGGATCGTGGTGACCCCAAAAAATGCGGAGATCGACGGCAACGGACCAATGATCCGCGGCTTGGTCCAGCGCGATGGTGGAGTGATCGCCGATGTGATCGCCGCCGAACGAACTTCGCAGGGGATCCGGAACGCCTTGGAAGCGGACGGCGTCGACATCGTATTGGTCATTGGGGGAACTGGGCCGGGGACCGAGGACCATGCCGCAGCCGCGCTGGCCGCGGCGGGCGAACTTGCGATTCATGGCGTCGCGCTACGACCGGGCGAGACGACCGGTCTGGGCGATACCCGAAGCGGGGTGCCCGTAACGCTGTTGGCGGGTTCACCCGCCGCATGCTTGTTCGGGTATGAAATGCTGGCGGGCCGCGCGGTCCGGCGCCTCGGCGGCCGTAACCCTGAGCTGCCGTATCGCCGGCGCCTGATGCACACGAGGCGCAAGATCGTCTCGGCTATCGGCATGACGGAGATCTGCCCGGTTCGGTGCGCCGCGCACGATGTCGCGGAGCCGCTGCCCTCGTTTGGCGAAATCGGCATGATGGCGGCCGTTGCCGCCGACGGCTTCGTGATCGTTCCGGAGGCGAGCGAAGGCCACCCGCAGGGTGCACCAGTTACCGTGTACCTATATGAGGAGCGTTGCATCGACGGATAGAAGGCGATGAACGACATTCCGACCGCTCTGCGCAACCTAGCGCGCCAGGAGCAATTCCTTGAAGTAGTCGACCGCGACGAGGCGACGGCGCGATTTCAGCAGCACCTAAAGATGCGGCCGCTTGGAGCCGAGACGATACCGCTGTCAGAAGCGCTCGGCCGCATTCTGGCATGCGCTGTCATCGCCGATGTCGATGTTCCCGGCTTCGATCGCTCCAGCGTCGACGGGTTTGCGGTGCGCGCCAATGACACGACTGGGGCAAGCGAGCGTCAGCCGAAGCCGCTGGTGCTGAATGCCGAGATCCTGACGCCTGGGACGGTTCCGGCGATACCGGTTCTGCCGGGCACCGCGACGTTGATCGCCACCGGTGGGATGGTGCCGCGCGGCGCTGACGCCGTCGTCATGGTCGAGCATACCGATACGCGGGACCAAGGCAGCACCACCGTCATCGACGTGCGGCGGGCCGTGGTGTCCGGGCAGTTCATCGCCTTTGCCGGCAGCGATCTCGCACGCGGCGAGACCGTGTTGCGGGCCCGACAGGTGCTGACATCGCGCGAGATCGGCATGCTTGCAGCGGTCGGAACCGCCGCCGTCGCAGTGTGGCGGCGGCCTCGCGTTGCCATCATCTCGACCGGTGACGAGATTGTCGCGCCGGGCAAGCCGATACGCCCGGGTGCGGTTTACGATTCGAACGCCGCGATCATCGCTGCGGCGGTAGAGGAGGCGGGCGGTTTTCCAAAGCCGCTCGGCATCGGGCCGGACGACGAGATCGTGCTCTCACGCCTGGTCGATGAAGGCTTGGCGTCCGCCGATATGGTCATTATGTCCGGCGGTACCTCGAAGGGCGCCGGTGATTTGTGCTACCGCGCAATCGCCCTGTTCAAAGATCCCGGCATCGTCGTGCATGGCGTCGCGCTAAAGCCGGGCAAGCCGCTTTGCCTCGCAGTAACAAGTGGCAAGCCGGTCGTGATCCTGCCGGGATTCCCGACTTCGGCGATCTTCACATTCCACGAATTCGTGGCCCCGGTCATCCGCACTTTTGCCGGCCGGCCAGCTGACCACGCCGAGCGCATGCGCGCGGTTCTGCCGGTGCGGGTTTCCTCCGAGCGCGGCCGCACAGAATTCCTGCTGGTGTCACTCGTTCGCGGCGCTGACGGCTCTTCGCTGACCGCCTACCCGGCCGGCAAGGGTTCGGGCGCGGTCACCGCGTTCAGCCAGGCAGACGGGTTCATCACGATCGAACAGCACGCGGAAAGCGTAGCTGCAGGGACGCCGGTTGAGGTGCAGCTGATCGGCGAGGCCCATCTCGCCGATCTTGTGGTGATCGGCAGCCATTGCGTTGGCCTCGACGTATTGATCAGCCGGCTGCAGGCGGAAGGCATCTCAGTGAAGGCGCTCAATGTCGGCAGCACTGGCGGCCTCGCCGCCGCCAAACGTGGCGAGTGCGACATTGCCCCGATCCACCTGCTCGACCCCGACAGCGGCGAGTACAACCGGCCGTTCCTCACGCCGGAATTGGAATTGGTCGGCGGCTATCGCCGCCTGCAGGGCATCCTTTATCGAAAAGGTGACGCCCGCTTCGAGGGCCGCTCCTTGGATGAGGCGATCACCGTCGCGCTGACCGCGCCGGATTGCCTCATGGTCAACCGTAATGCAGGCAGCGGCACCCGCATCCTGACTGAACGGTTGCTGAACGACGCTCGGCCAGCCGGTTATTGGTCCCAGCCGAAATCGCACAATGCCGTTGCTGTCGCCGTCGCCCAAAACCGTGCCGATTGGGGCATGGCGATCGAATCCGTAGCGCGGCAGTATGGTCTCGGCTTCATCCCGGCGCAGGACGAGCACTACGATTTTGCCGTCCCAAAATCCCGGTGGGATAGCCCGGCCGTGCAGCACTTTCGGAAGGCCCTCGCAGACATATCGGTGCGGGAAGCACTTCAGGCTATGGGCTTTCGGCTTTAAGTTGCCATCGGTACGGCTTGGCCGCTTTGGGGCAGGAAGAGCCGTTCCGAATGCGAAGCTGAGTGACCGAGAAGGGTCGGTTTGAGCCGTTGGCTCGCGGTCGAGGGCGGTCGATGATCTCGACGGGCCGCGAATGGCTTCACCGGGTGGATTTCTACCGTCCCCGATTTGCCCGGCAGGTGGGCTCGAAGGCCGAATCACCGCCCATTGCGAAGGTGAAAAGGAGACTCGGGGGACAGATTCTACTCCGGCTGGCCGGCCAGCGTGGGCCTTCCGCCGACTGTTCTCGGGCCGGTTTCGCCGGAAGGCGCCAAGCCCATCGGCGGGCAGCCGACAAGCGCGGCCGCGCCGGTGGCGCAGGTCTTGCGCGAGGCCGAGCGGGCCGACACCGTCGAGCAGCGCTTCCGCGAGGAGCTGCCGCTGCGCGCGCTCGACGGCGAATGGCACATGCTCGACCACACCGACCTGGCAGAACTGATCCAGCTTGCCAAGGCGGCCGATCTGGCGATCCTCGGCCAGTATCCGGGTGACGACTCGGACGGCGTGACCTGGCTCCGACCGGATGATCTTATGATCGACAGCGGAAGACCGGCTCTCGTCGTCCCCTATGCCGGCACCTTCGAGCGCGTCGGCAGACGGGTGCTCGTCGCCTGGGACGGGACGCGCGAGGCCAACCGGGCGCTCCACGATGCGCTGCCGTTGATCGGCGGCGCCGAGGCGGTCACGGTGATGCATGTCGGGGTGCAGCAGGCCGATCTCGATCGCGACCGGCCGTGGCTCGAGCGCATCGTCCGCCACCTGGGGCGGCACGGGATCAAGGCGCAGCCCGAAGAGAGCCCGCGCGGCGGCATCCCGATCTCCGATGTCCTGCTGTCGCGCGCCGCCGATCTCGGCGCCGACATGATCGTGGCGGGGGCCTATCACCACTCCCAGTTGCGCGAGAGCCTGCTTGGCGGGGTCAGTCGCGACCTGCTCCATCACATGGCCGTACCGGTGCTGATGTCGCACTGAGATCAGCCTGGCGCCTGCGTGGATCTGCGAGCCGTAGGCGCGGCGTATGTCGGTGCAGAAAGCGGCGGAAGAGCGCCGGGTAAGACCGGCCCCGAACCTTATAGAGGCGTTCGGGGCCTTCGCGCGGGCGGGACGACATCACCCCGCGTGGCGTCGCTCCAACCAGCGGCCACCGCTATCGCAGCGAAGCCGCTCCTATCACCCTGGTAGTGCGGCGAGGCGCATCTCGATCCACTCAGGCGTGATGCCCGGTAAGGTCGCGAGTTCGTCACGCGCTTGCGCTTTCGTCTGGGTAACACAGGGGATCACCATCGGGGCCTCGCCGTCCTCGGGCTGGCCGCGGTGGCGACAGTCGCTGTCGCAGGACCACGGCGGGGTAGAGGGTGGCCGAGGCTGTTCCTCGGGTGCGGAGCATGCCCTCTCTATACGGTGTGACCCGCCATTTCTCGGCACTCTCGCGGGGTGCTTCCTTACGCGGCCGGAGCTCTTACGTCCGTCAATAGCGCGGTGGCGTTGGATAATATGGAGGTGGTGGTGGATTGAACGGCGCTGCCTGTACGCGGTTCAGCTCCTGTTGGTTTAATTGCCTGGCGATATTACCGCGTGACCGGCCCGCCTGAGGGGCATAACTCGGTTGAGGTATATTGCTGGGGGCCGGCGAATAAGCTGGCGCCGGCGGCGGATAGTACGGATTGTAGGGCTGTCCATAATAGCCGTAGTAGTAGGGTGGTGTTCCTGTGAACGCCCAGAACGGCGCAGTTACGATCGTCGCGGCGGTGCCGACGAGGGCGCCCGCCACACAGAACGGCCAGAACAGCGGAAATGGCGAACAAGGCGGATAGTATTGCGCCTGGGCGGCCGAGATCGGCAAAGCGGCGAGCGCGGCAGCGAACGTGGCCGAGATTGCAATTTGGCGGATACGCATGAGGGTCCCCCGGTCAGGCCCGCGCGCCCGCGTATCTGGCACGCGAAACGAGAAAAGCCTACTCGGTCTCGCGGGCCTCGGCCACCGCCAGTGGCTTAGACATGACGCGCGCGGTGTTGGGAAGGCAACGGGCGGAGGCCACAGCACTGCCGAATTGGGTCAAACCGCAACTTGCCAAGCTCGTCGACCAGCCACCCGACGGACCGGGGTGGCTGCATGAAATCAAATTCGACGGCACAGCGCAAACTCCATATCGGCCTTGGCGAGACGGGCGTTCTCGAAGCTCGCCGAGACGATGTTTGCCCCGCTCAGACGAGCGCCGGATAGATCCGCGC
>Ga0210407_10000601_pt1 | contig 39588 bp, 29 predicted proteins | sample IncBWC27MmetaG_FD_150860 | JGI IMG/M metagenome (GOLD analysis project Ga0210407, IMG submission 150860) | Forest soil microbial communities from Barre Woods Harvard Forest LTER site, Petersham, Massachusetts, United States - Inc-BW-C-27-M | ecosystem: Environmental > Terrestrial > Soil >...
GCCGCAAGCAACGCGCTTGGTACTCCCAACAGAGCCAGCTTCAGGAGTTTTCGATGGCTCGTGCCCCTCGACTATGACCGCTCCATCGAAAAATCGTGATATGTCGCTAGTTTCCGTTGAGCCACTGGCGAGGCCCGCCGTCGGTTCGCCTGCTAACCACCCGCTTCGCCTGATTCACGGGCCGCTCCACACCCGTGCGAAGAAGCCGATACGCATCATGAAATTTGGCGGCACGTCGGTGGCGGATGCTTCTTGCATCACGAAAGTCGCTCAAATCGTTCGGGATTCTTTGCGTGAGAGCTCTATCGTAGTAGTTGTCTCCGCAATGAGCGGCGTAACCAGCAAACTTGTCGAGGCGGCCGCCCAATCGGAGTCGGGAAACAGCGGCCGGGTCGTCACGATATTTGAAGAACTGCGCGAGCGGCACGCATCAGTGGCATGCGCGCTAGTCCGTTCGGCCCAGAAGCGGCAGCGGCTCTGCCGCAAGATGCATGCACTGTTTCAAGCAGCCGGCGTTCTCTGCCAGAACGTCTTGCTTCGACGGGAGTTGACGTTGCCTGCGCGTGATTCAATTACTGGTCTCGGCGAGCGCCTTTCGGTTCTTCTCGTCGCTGCCGCGCTCGCAGAACAGGAAGTGGCGAGCGAGACGATCGAAACGACCGAACTAATCATAACTGATGCCTGCCACGGGGCCGCCGAGCCACTCATGGATCTGACGCGTGAGCGCTGTCAAGCGCGTCTGCGCCCCGTGTTGTGGCGGGGCATTGTTCCCGTGGTGACTGGCTTCATCGGCGCTACAGTGGACGGAGTCCTCACAACTCTTGGACGCAACAGCTCGGACTATTCCGGCACGATTCTGGGCGCAGCTCTCGATGCGGACGAGGTCACTTTGTGGACGGATGTAGACGGCATCCTGACTGCTGATCCTAAGACCGTGCCGGATGCGCGCTCAATACCCGAGATGTCATATCACGAGGCGTGCGCTCTCGCGGAGACGGGCGCCAAAGTTCTGCATCCGAAAACTTTGCGCCCCATCATGCAGCGCGGCATTCCGCTTATGATTCGCAACACATTCGCTCCTGATCGCCCAGGCACGAAGATTACCGCCGCTGGCCCGCGCAGCGGCACTCACGGTTATTAATCGGTCGCATCAGATCCGCGTGACTTGCGCGCGCGAAACGCTCTGGCATCCGGTCTGCCACCACGCTGGACGCCTCCCATATTGTCGAAACTTACTGTCGTGAGAGTGTCTGGTCAGGCTTGTTCTTCGTGTCAACGTACCGATGCGATCCTTACGCCCGCGCGAGACTGACCGACCTCTGTCTTCGATCCTGCTCAATACAATTTCGCAAGTAGAGCGCGGGCCGTATTCCAAGCGTATAGCCTGACACCGAGAAAAGTTCCAAGAGTATTGGTGATTAAGTCCGTCGTGCCCGAATCGCGGGTTGGTAGGTAGGACTGCAACACCTCGATTGTCAGACTGACGGCCAGTCCCAAGACAACCGTGGTCAAGCTGGGATGTTTGATCGGTCGCACGGATGACCAATAAGCACAGAAGAAGAAGCCCAGAGGAATGAACCCAACAATGTTTACAAAGATGTCTTCCCAATAACTCAAACTCGGCTTGAACTCCTTCCAGAACGGTTCCAGGAACTGCTGATGCAAGACTGTGAACCGGTTTGGAATATACAAGTCGATTCCAGGACGGACATCGTTATGAACAACGTTCCCGGCGCGTTCATCGAATAGGTACACCCCGATCGCGTGTTCGTTTCCCGAGAGCCCTGGCCGCCCTTGTGTCGTCCAAGTCTGATAGTGCCGAAGAACTTCTTCCGCAGTGAGCTCCTGCTGGTAAAACGCAAGTCCCTTTAGCTTGCCGGACCAGTTGCTCTTGCCGGCCGGTGACGTACCGATTACCAATTTGCCGGCACATTCCTTGCCAATCCGAATCCCCGGGAACGACCGCACGAGGTTGCCATCAACGTACATCGAGCTCCGGTCCGCGCCTGACGTTATGGTGATGAATACCGGTTCGGTCCGCAGGAAAACACCGTCAGTGCCGATTATCTGAGTTTGGTTTTGGTCCGCGCGGGTTTGGCGCGTCAGTATGAGGAGCGCACGATACTGCTGCAATAAGAACTGCAGAGGATTTTCCGGCGTGTAGAACGCAAGCAGAGTAGTCGAAGCGCTCGTACTCCCAGGTTGCAACCAGAGCTCGAGACTGCAGGAGGGTTCACCTTGCGCATCTGCCACGGCAAATGCGCCGGAACTCCAGATGGTTCCATGCCGGCCAAGACGAACGCCATTCTCGTTTCCCAGCCACGTCACCGCGTTCCGGGGTCGCTCGAACGGCACGAGCCCAGCCACCAAAATGCCCGCCAAAACCAATATACAGATTAGGCCCGGTATTCTTGCCCGAATCATTTTCCTCGTTGCTCATTGAGTTGCCGGTCGAAAACTAGCATCTGGGTTGATAGATTACAAGCCTGGTCGCGTGAACGTGATCATCGCGAGCCGCCAAGCTTTCGCGATCGGAAGGCGCCCAGCCGAACGCAGTTCCGCGCCACGAAGGGTTAACTTGTAGCAAGTTAGGGACCGTAATTTTCTTCTGAACCCCGGTCGTATATTACTCTGCGGACTTTCTGACCTGTGCGCCGAAACTCGCCTGAGGACGCTCCAGAAGAACGGCTGCGAACGGACCCGAAGTCGCCTGGATAAACTGTAGACAGTGGAACAAGCGAGCATAGCGATCGTCGCTGGTGGCGTCGTGGGGCGCGCGATTGCTCGGGCTCTATCGGCCCGTTGGACGCACGTCTTCGTTCTCAAAGCGCTCCCAAAATGGGGAGGCCGGGTCCCGATGGGGCAGCTTAGCTGTTCAGTTCGAGGGAATGGTTACGGAGACTTCGTTCGAATCCGCACTCTGGATGTTGCTGGAATCCACCGCAGTCACATAGTAATAGTAAACTTGCCCGTTGGAAACTGTGCCATCTGAGTAAGACGGATTCGCCTCTGGCGAGGAATTCAGCTGCGCATACGGTCCGCTCGGTTTCGAACTGCGATACACGAAATACCCTTTCACGGTCGAGCTACTGGGCTCCCAAGTGAGCGCCACCTTGTGCTCCCCGGTAACGGCAGCGGCAACTCCAATCCCAAACAGACCGATCTTCATCGGCGAGCTCGCCGCGTTACTTGTGATCGTCAGCGTTCCGGTAAGACTGCCTGCCGTCTTGGGATCGAAATTCACAATGTAAGTTGCGGATTGAGTGGGATCCAGAGTCACGCCCGCTGCTGACGTTCCCAGACCGAATCCGCTGCCGCTGATCGTCACGTTTGAGATGCTGGCTTTCGTGTTTCCCGTGCTCCTCACCGTCAGCTGATTCGTACCAGAAGAGCCAACCGTCACATCTCCAAAACTCAAGGTCGTAGCGCTCGGCGTCAGTTGAACCTTGGCTACGGCAGCGGTCGCACTCAAGTCAATGATCGTCGGCGAACCCACTGCATTGCTCGTAACCGTAATCTTGCCGGAAACGCTGCCTGCGCCAGTGGGTTTGTATGCCGCTGTCACCGTCGCGCTCGTGCCCGGCGCCAGACCAATCGGAAGCGTAACCCCCGAAACCACAACTCCTGAAACGGAAGGCGTGATGCTGGAAATCTTCACTTCCGAGGTGCCTATGTTTTCCAGCCGAATCGCCTGAGTCGTGTCGCTGCCTACCGCGACGTTCCCGAAGCTAATAGACGCCGGCGTGGCCGCTAACGTCGAAAGGGTTGCCGTGGCATTAATACCGACCACCACGTTGGGATTAGTCGCGTTGCTGCTGATTGACAGGTTTCCTGTCAGCGTTCCCGCGGAAGTGGGCTTGTACGTAACTGTTAATTTCGTCGTTGCCCCGCTAGCCAAATTCATCGGCGCCGTCACTCCCGAAACGCTGACTCCCGTTCCCGAAAACGCCACTTTAGAAATGGTAGCCGCTTCGCTGCCGGTATTTGCCAATTGAACTATCTGAGTCGCTTCGCTTCCGACGGCTACACTGCCGAAAGCGATTGAATTAGGAGTAGCAGTAAGCGCCCCAGCAGTTGCGCCCGAACCGCTAAGGGCAACGAGCGAAGGGGAACCATCGGAGTTACTGGTAATCGTGATCGTTCCGGTCTCTGCGCTTCCGGCACTTGGCTTAAAGACAGCAGAAATGGATGCGCTTTGGCCGGCGCTCAGCGAGATTGGCAGGTGTGGACCGGAAGCAGTGAAGCCTGTGCCTGCTACCGAAATCCCCGAAACCGTCAACATATCGATTCCAGAATTAGTCAGCGTCACGGTCTTGTTTGCGCTCTGACCGACTGCCAAGTTTCCAAAGCTTACAGACCTGGGCGATATCTCAATCGTTGCACCGGTGACACCAGTAGTCGTTCCCTTACCAGCGACGCCGGCGCAGCCAGACGTCACCAGGATCACGAGCAGAGCTACAGCTCCAGAAATCGCGCGACGGATGGATTCAAGAGCAGGTCGCTGTGAACGAATTGCATCGTTCACACGAACTCCCTTCAGCATGGGGACACGAGTCATCACCACGCGCATTGTCCGCTGGGGCAGTTTGCCGGCACTACTGGTCGGGGGTACACACTTGGGACAGGGGCATTACCCTGTACGGTAGGACAGCCTTCGCTTGTAGTTCCGGGGCGACCCGGCCGTTTGGCCAGCCGATCGCTCCGAACCGCCTCATAACCTCAGCCTTACTGTTCTTTCCGAATCGCCATCCACCCGACGGCGCTTACGGAATTATGGCGGTCGCCTGATTCGAATCCACGCTTTCCACGTTGCTCGAGTCAACCGACGTGACCACGTAGTAGTAGGTTGTTCCGCTCGCGACAGTGGAATCCGCGTAGTCCGCCACTGTGACGAGTGAGGGGTTCAGCCTCGTCGAGTATGGCCCGTTCGGAGTGGTGCCACGATATACGTTGTAGCCGCTCACCGTGGACGTGCTTGCCGTCCACGACAATGCCACCGAGTGCGAACTGGCCGACACGCCTGTGCCCGAAACCGTGATTGTTGATGGTGAATTCGTCGCGTTGCTCACAATGCTCACGCTTCCGCTCACCAATCCCGCAGCCGTCGGAGCGAATAGAGCTGTTACCGTAACGGACTGACTCGGCGTCAGTGTTTCGCCGGAGCTTAGGCCGCTGGCGCTGATTCCCGCTCCCGAGAAATTCACGCTCGAAATCAGAACGTTCGAGTTTCCGTTATTCGTCAGCGTCGTGCTCAACGAGCTGTTGTTTCCTACGTTGACGTTTCCAAAGTTGAGGGCCGAGGTACTAAGTCCGAGTAGGCGAGTCGCGGCGACCCCAGTACCGCTGAGAGGAATGGAAAGCGGTGAATTGGGTGCGTTGCTCACAAGGGTTATAGTTCCAATGACGCTTCCTGCCGAGCTCGGTCCAAAGACCGCGTTGAATGTCGCGCCTTTACCCGCCGCGATGGTCACGGGCGCCGTAATGCCCGTGGTGCTGAAGCCGGCTCCAGTAACCGTGACCGAAGAGATCGTTACCGTCGCGCTCCCATTATTCGTGAGACTGACGGTCTGCGAATTGCTCGTCCCCGTCGTTACGTTTCCGAACCCTGCACTGGACGGCGTAGCGTTCAATTGCGCCTGCATCCCGGTCCCGCTCAACGCGATCATTGCCGGCGAACCCGGAGCATTGCTAACAATTGAGATGCTGCCCGTCGCCGCTCCCGCGGAGGTTGGCGTAAAGATTGCGGAAAACGACGCGCTGCCGCCGGCATTGATCGTCATCGGCATGCTTATGCCGCTCGTGCTGAATCCAGTGCCCAAGGGCGACGCCGCGGTCACCGTCAACGTAGCAGTCCCAGCATTCGTCAGCGTCACCGTCTGCGTTCCGCTGCTCCCGACGGACACGCTGCCAAAGGCGACGCTCGCAGGATTGATAGTTAATTGAGTTTGCGTGGTAGTTCCCGATCCGGACAAGGCGATCACTAACGGGGAATCGGAAGCATCACTTACAATCGTCAAGCTGCCGCTTACCGCTCCTGCCGATGTCGGAGCAAACTGAATCTGTATCGTGCTGGCCTGGCCCACCGCGATTGTCCCGGAAGGATTTCCGCCGATCACCGTGAAACCGGCGCCCGTCAAGGTCGCCGCGGAAATGGTCGCCGTCCCCAACCCTGTATTGGTCACGGTCAAGCTTTGCGTCGCAGGTTTCCCAACTGCGATGCTGCCGAAGCTCAGGCTCGTCACGCTCGGCGACAGCACCCCTACACCTTGATTGGAAGGCTGCGTTTTCGTCGCGCTGGTGTAGCCCGCGCAACTCGAAAGCCCCGCAATCGCCAGAATCATCACCAGGGTGGTTATCCGATCGAGCGGCGTGAATGAACGGCGTACTGCGGCTCCGTCCTGCGAAATTGATGCGGGCGTGCCATTTACGTGCGCTTGCGTGTAGGCTCTCATGTCACGTTCAGTGTAGGGAGCGACGCAGAGGCGCAACTACTGGTCAGAGGAACCGAGTTGGTTCAAGGTCCTTCGCCTGTTCAGCCGGCCCATCCCGCACCTGACCTCGACGCCCGTACAGGTCCGCGTAGTTGTTTATTGGCAGTCACTTACGCAGGTGTTTGGCTTCGGGTCAGCTGGCCGTCGAGAAACCGCTGGCGAAGGTGGTGACGCGGTGGAGCGAACGAAACGAGGAAAATGCGTCGTGTGCTAGACTTTACTGCGATTTTTTTGAGGAGTCCGCTTACTAGCGCGATGCAGAATCAACAGCTTCCTCTGGCTTCCAATACTTTTGGGTGCGAATGGTCAAACCGAATTCTCGTTCTCGCGTCGGTCGGAATCCTGTTTCTCACTCTCTATCCGTTTCGCTTTGATTTCCATGCGGGCCCGCCTGGCAGCGCTTTTCCTCTCTTTCTGGGGAAAAGCCTGAAGCCCGCGGGCTTTCTCGATGGTTTTCTGAATGTTTTACTATTTGTTCCCTTCGGCTTTGGACTTGCGGAGAAGTTTCGTGAGCGTGGAAAATCACGCGTGATCACGCTGGCGTTGGTCCTGGCTATTGGCGCGCTCCTTTCGTATTGCATCGAACTCCTTCAGATCTATATCGCTCAGCGCGATTCGGGTTGGGAAGATGTCTTTACCAACACGTCCGGGTCGGTGGTTGGGTTTGTTCTGTACGAAATACTGGGGAAATTCCTGCTGCGCGGACTGTCGCGTTGCGAGAGCCTGGTCGAAGCCCTGCTGACGCCGTGGCGCGCCTCTGTTCTCCTGCTCATCTATTTCACAATATGGTTCGGAGCTTCTTCTCTGCTGCAACGAAATACTCGGTTGAGAAATTGGCGCGCGGACGCTTTGCTCGTCGTGGGCAACGATGCCTCGGGGAAATTTCCATGGAAGGGCACGGTCAACACCGTGCAACTTTGGGATCTCGCGCTCCGCAAGGAAGTGGCGCAGCAGTTATCCGCCGGCCAACCCGTGGACACTGGCAATCCAGGTATGCTCGTGGATTATGACTTCTCCGCCGAACCGCCCTTTCGCAATCAAAGGCAGATTTCTTCCGAACTCGCGTGGGCACCCCGCGCTCCCATCACTTCAGATTCCGGCCTGCTGGTTTTGGATGGTGCCTCGTGGCTAACCACCGGGGTCGTTGTGCCGGACCTTATCGCCAATTTGCCGAAGACCAACCAATTCTCAGTGCGAGTGCAGTGCACACCCGCGCAGGTTGGCGGTAGCGAAGGCAGAATCATATCTATCTCACAACCCTCGGGTTTCGCTGATCTCACTCTCCACCAGGTAGATGCCAACCTCGTCCTCTGGTTTCGCAATCCGCTCTCGGCAAACCACGCAATCTTGGCCTGGAGTTTCCCCGGAGTATTTACGGTCGGCCGCACTCGCGACATCCTCTACACATACGATGGCTCGAATCTATCGCTCTTCATTGACGGCAAAGAGGAGCCTCTAACCTACCGGCTCGGCCCGGGAACCGCTTTGGCAAAATCACTGCGTAGGGTGAAACCCGGTGAATTGGAAGGGTACAACTATATCTACTACATCCTGGTTTTCTGTCTTCCCGGTGCGATTCTAGGCATGGCTGAAAGAAATTTGGTTGCCCCGAGGGTTGTGGCCTGGCTCTGGCTGGCCTGCGGATTCGTCATACCCGCTATCCTCCTGGAGTGGATTCTGAATTCGACGAGTGGTCGTTCGTTTTCCTTCGAGTATCTCGGACTGTCGGTGCTTCTCGCGGCCGGTAGCTTCCTGTGGATCAATAGCGACAGCTGGGCCCAAGTCCGACAACCGAGCGACAAAGCCATCCCGAATTAGCCCAATATTTCTCGCGGTAATGGCTTCCCCCAACAGTTTAATTGCGATTCGATCTGTTCCCAGCAATAATCAGAAACTCAGACGGCACGAACACGAAACTAGATGACAGCGCGGAAGCCTAGGTAAATATGAACGTTGTGGGCGTCTCGGACAGCTCCGTCAACCGCTCGGGACCATGCGGCGCCGCGCACCCTTACATGACCCGATGAAAATTCTCGTCACCGGCGGCGCGGGTTTCATCGGATCGAATTTCATCACGCACGTCCTGGGCGTGTCCCAGGACTATTCCGTCGTCAACTTCGATAAATTGACCTACGCTGGAAACCTCGCAAATTTGGATTCCATTGCGAAGAATCCGCGCTACACCTTCATCAAAGGCGATATTTGCAATCCTGCTGCTCTCGAACCGGCCATGGCCGGGTGCCAGACGGTCGTCCATTTCGCCGCTGAGTCTCATGTGGACCGCAGCATCTACGAACCCGCGCCCGCGATCGAAACAAATGTTACCGGCACGTTCGTGCTGCTGCAGATCGCGCACAAGCTCCACATCAAAAAATTCGTGCACATCTCGTCCGATGAAGTCTATGGCGACCTGCCGCCCGGCGCATTTGCCGACGAAAACTCACCGCTGCGGCCCAGCAGCCCCTACTCCGCCTCCAAAGCCAGCTCGGACCTGATTGTCGGGTCCTACGTTCGCACGTTCGACTTCCCGGCCGTGATCACGCGCGCTTCCAACAACTACGGTCCTTTCCAGTTTCCGGAAAAATTTCTACCTCTCCTGATTACCAACGCGCTGGACGATAAGCCCCTCCCCATATACGGCGATGGCAAGCAACAGCGCAATTGGCTCCACGTGACGGATCATTGCCGCGGAATTCTGGCGGTTCTCGAGCGCGGAAGAATCGGCGAGGTTTACAACATCGGCGGGCAGGATGTGCTCGAAAATCTCAGCATGGCGCGCCGTTTGCTCCGCGCCACCGGCAAATCAGAATCGCTAATTTCCTATGTGAAAGACCGTCCCGGCCACGACCGCCGCTACGCGTTAACCTGTGAAAAGATCGAGCGGGAACTCGGCTGGAAGCCCGCCATCTCGTTGGAAGAGGGTTTGCGCCAAACTATTGAGTGGTATCGCATCAACACCAAATGGATGGAAGGCGTGCGCGGCGGCGAGTACCTCGCGTACTACCAGAAACATTACGCGAATCGCGACTCCTCTCGCCACCCGATTGAGGAGTCCGGACGAAGGTTTCCCTCCTAGGATGAAGCTACCTTCATTTTATGCGGTGAGAATGCGTCCAGGGAAGCGCATGCTGCGCGAACCATTCGCGATCGCCAGCGCCGTCTTCTGCATGGCTTGCTCGGGGACCAAATTTCGGCCTCCCTTATTGACCTGCGCCGGAGTCCTCGCCTCGTTTTCCAGCAGCATCGGTCGCATGAAGCCGGCAGCTCTGCGTGCCAATTCGGCGCGCGTTTCCACGCCAAACTTGCTCAGCAACGAAGACACGTGGAATTTCACGGTGCGCACGGTAATATTCAGCCGCGACGCAATTTCCTTGTTCGCACGGTTGCTCACCACCGCATCCAACACTTCTCTCTGCCGCGCGCTCAAAGACGTGGGGCAAGCGATCGCGCGCCCCTCTTTCAGTAGTTCCTCGGTCCGCGATATCAATCGCGCCACCAGGGACTTCTCCGCAGGCACCAGCACTTGAAACTCCGCGGGATTCTGCCCGCGCACAAGGCATTGCATCGCCAGCAGCCCTGCGATGCGCTCCACGGTGCACTCCAAATCTCCGCCGCCTGTAGCTCGAAACTGCGCCGTCCCGCTGGATGATTCGCAAAAGAGGAATAGGTTGGGGTGGTTCGCTTCTTGTTTATTTTCGCGGGGAACGAGTTTTGGAAAAACACGAACTTTCTTCAAATTGAGCCTTCCGTCTGCTTGCCCAGGACTGCGTGCGGCAAAGCCTTAGGATTTAACAGCCATTTTGCAATTTTGCGTTGCCCAGCGGTTAGTCCACATCTCGTTTTGCACGAGTTCCTTACAGAAACCGGATCGCACCAGTAAAGCTCAATTCCCCAAATTTCCCCATTTGGAAAACGACGGTCATTCTCAAACCCGGCACTTGGCCGTGGCAGGCTCTATGCCAAACAGGAAGTTAATTAAGTGACTCAAAATGAGAAGGATGCGCGATCCAGCAGATGTTGCTCTGCGTGCTTCGTAGGTAGAATCTTCTCTCCTGCTGCAAATTCTTCCGTGAGCACAAGTTACCCACTCGTCCTGCACAATGCAAATCTCCCGCGCCGCGCTCAACCCGGATCGTCCTGTCCATCACGAATCCGTCTACGGAATTTGCTTTCGGTTTACACTCCTCTCGATATAATCCCACGGCGGAAACTCTCATCCTGGAGTTGGAGCCTTGCACGTATCCCTCAAACCTCTAATCGTCGTCCAAATTCTGATGCTCCTCGCAGGCACAGCCGCCGCCCAAATTCCTCCTATCAAGCCCGCCCCGCTATCGCAGCAGGTGCCGCAAGGCTCCGGGGCCTGCTCGGTGCAGAAATCCTGCGCGGAGCTCGCACCCACCATGATTCAGTCTGCCCTCGGTCCTTCCCCGCTTGAAGAAAATCTCCGCTACTTGACCGACACCATCGGCGGCCGCGTCACCGGCACGCCATCGGCCGACCGGGCCGCTGACTGGGCCGTTCAAGCCTTTCGTCACGCGGGCGTTGACGACGTTCATACCGAGAAATTCACCATCCCCGTTGGTTGGTCCGAAGGTCACACGCATCTTGAAATTCTTTCTCCCGCACCCTTTCCGGTTCGCCTTGTATCCATCGGCTGGTCGCCGGCCACTCCCGAAGGCGGCATCACTGCGGACGTGGTGGACGCCGGCATGGGCGATGATGCCGGCTTCGCCAAAGCTGGTGCGGCCTCGCAAGGCGCGATCGTCTTGATCCACTCGAATTTTCTAGTCACCTGGAGCGACCTCGACAATGAATACACAATCGGTCCCGCCATCACTGACCGCGCCCTGAAAGCTGGCGCCGTGGCCGTTCTGTGGATGTCGTCACGCCCCAATCTGCTGCTGTATCGCCACACGCTCGCCGTCAACGGTGAACTGGAAAAATTACCCCAAGCCGTTGTAGCGAGAGAGGACGCCGAGCGCATGGCTCGCTTCCTGGCGGCCGGTCAAAAGGTGCGCGTGCATTTCGAAATGCCGAACCGCGTGACCGGACCCGTGGATTCCGAAAATGTCGTCGCGGAAATTCGCGGCCGCGAGAAGCCGGATGAATTCGTGGTCCTCGGCGGGCACCTAGATTCCTGGGACCTCGGCGCCGGCGCGCTCGATAACGGCTGCAACGTCGCGATGGTGATAGACGCTGCCCGCGTGATCCATGCCTCCGGCACCGTCCCGCGCCGGTCGATCCGCTTCGTGCTCTTTACCGGCGAAGAGCAGGGCCTGCTTGGTTCGGCGGCCTATACCCACGCACACCAGACCGAACTGGACAATATGATCGCCGCAATCATTTTCGATTCAGGAATCGGCAAGGTGACGGGCTACGCGCTGGGCGGCCGCAAAGATATCGTCGCACCCGTTCGCGCGGCCCTCGAGCCTATCGCCTCTCTGGGCGTGAGGGATTTCACCCTGGACGCCGGAATGGACACCGACAACTTCGATTTCCTCTTAGAAGGCGTCCCCACCCTCGTCGCCAATCAGGACCCCGCGAATTACATGCTGAACTATCACGCCGCGTCCGACACATTCGACAAAGTTGACATCGCCGAACTGAAGCGCCACGCCGGAATCGCCGCCGTTACCGCATTTGCGTTGGCCGACGTCGAACAGCGCATCGGTCCACGCCAATCTCGCGCCGAAACCGAGCAACTGCTGCACGACACCGGCCTCGACAAAGAAATGAAAGAAGCCGGGTTCTGGCCGCTCTGGGAAAAAGGCGTCCGCGGTCGCGCACCCTTGCCTTAAGACTCCGGTAGCCTATTTGCTCCGGCCCGCCGCCTTCAACACATCAATCATTGGCAGCGCACCGCCCTGCCCGCTGCCCATATACACCTCGGGCAGATGGCCGTCCCAATGTTGTTGCATCATTTCGATGGTCCTTAGCTGCAGCAACTCCGGCGTGATCTGCTGTTTTTGCACTTCCAACGCCTTTGCTTCAGCCTGGGCCTGTGCCACTTTCTGTTCCGCTTCAATCTTGATCCGCGTTAAATCGTTTTCTGCTTTCAACGCGTTCTGCTGCGCCGTTACCTTTGCCTCGATCGCTCGGTTGTATTCTTCGGAAAAATTGAAATCCGTAATGCTCACCGCATCCACGTCAATGTGGTGCGCCGCCAGCCGGTCCCGCACGTATTGTTCAATGCCATTTCGCACCGTCGCGCGCTGCGCGATGAGTTGCTCCGCATCGTACTGCGCCGTTTGCGCTTTGATGGCTTCTTGGATCGCCGGTTTCACCACCCGATCGATTGCGTCGTCGTTCAGTTTTGCCCATATATCCGTCACGCAGCACGGGTCTTGAAAGTACGCGAGGGTCACCTGCGTGTGCACCACCTGCAAGTCGTGGCTGGATGCCTGCGAATCTAGTTTCTCCACTTGCACCTGCACCGAAATCGGCCTCACCGTTTCGAGAAATGGCATGATCAGGTGCGGACCAGGCTCAAGCGTGCGTCCCGTGACCGCGCCGAAGCGCAGCACTACTCCGCGATAACCGGAATCCACCGTAGTGAATGACATCCAGAAAATGAAAATCAGCACCGCAACGATGAAAAACGGAATGCCGTGCGTCAGGCTGGCGGTAATCTGGCCGTCACCACGCACGGCCTTTGTGGCCACAAATATTCGCCATGCTCCCAATAGGCAAATCACAACAAATACGAAAAACAACAATCCGCCCATTTGTTTTTCTCCTTTAACGACCCGGCTATTTTCGCAGTCCGCTAGCTAATACGTCATCCCAGTTAGAAACGCAACTTCCATGCGTCCCGCCCGCTTGGTAGTGTGCAAGCTGTAGCAAGCATCGCGTATACTATGCGGAAGAACATGACAGCCAGCCTGCGTCCAGTCGTTCGGGACAGCTCTGCGGCCTCGCCGGAATCCAGGCCTCGCCGGATCTTGGCGATCGACTACGGCCGCAAGAGAATCGGACTCGCCCTGTCCGATGAATTGCAGCTCACGGCGCAGCCGCTTATGGTCCTCAAGCGCGTGAATCGCCGCGACGATCTCCGCCGCCTCCGCGATGTTTGCAGAACACAGGGCGTCGCGCGTATCCTCGTGGGCCACCCGTTGCACATCACCGGCGAGGCGGGCGAAATGGCAGAGGAAGCCGCGCGGTTTGCCGCGCGCCTGCGCAAGGAGCTAGGAATCGAAGTGCATCTCGTGGACGAGCGGCTCACCAGTTGGGAGGCAGGGCAGATGATGGCTGAAACCGGATCGTCCAGCCGGCGAATGGAATCGTCCCTCGACGACGTAGCCGCCGCCATTTTCCTGCGTGAGTACCTCGAACGCAATCGTGGCCGCCTGCAACCCGTTGCGGGCGAGAAGGAATAACCGGCCATGCGAAGGCTCGGCCTCCTGGCTCTTCTTGTGATCGCCGCAATCGGCGCCGGCGCCGGCTGGCTCGATTCGCAAATCAGCCGCCCCTATCGCGGTCACCGCCCCGAGAAAGTCTTTGTGGATATCCCTCATGGCAAATCGCGCTGGGGAATTGCGCGAATTCTTCGCCAGAACGACGTAATCCGCGACCGCTTGGCCTTCGCGCTCTTCAGTGTCTGGCACTTCCGCACGCCGATGGAAGCAGGCGAATACTATTTCGACCACCCCGTCACTTCGCGCGAGGTTTTCTGGCAGCTCGCCCAGGGGAGAATTTTTGTGCACACCGTCACGATTCCCGAAGGCTGGACGATGTTCGACATCGCCGCCGAGCTCGACCGCGAAGGCGTTTGCACCCGCGAAGGCTTCCTCGATGCCGCGAAAGATACCACTCTGATCTCGGACTTAGCGCCGCAAGCGCAGAACCTCGAGGGCTTTCTCTTTCCTTCCACGTATGAATTCACGCACCACACCACGTGCGAACAGGCTGCCAAACGCATGGTCCAGAATTTCCGCGCCGTCTGGGAATCTCTGAACGCCTCAGGCGCTACGAATCTTCCCTCTGGACTCACAGCTGACCAGGTCGTCACTCTCGCCTCCCTCGTAGAACGCGAGACGCCGCGCAAGGAAGAGCGGCCCCTCGTCGCCGGCGTGTTTTACAATCGCATCAAGCGCGGCGGCCCTTTGCAGTGCGATCCCACCGTCGCATACGCTTTGGAACTCGCAGGTCATCCGGTAAAAGTCGTGCACTCCAAGGATCTGCAGATCGTTTCGCCGTACAACACATATCGAAATCCTGGCTTGCCTCCCGGGCCGATCGCCAATCCCGGCGAAGCGTCGCTGCGTGCCGCCCTCGCTCCCGCCACGACGGATTATCTCTACTTCGTCGCTAACGACAACGGCGGACATTTTTTCAGCAAGACGCTTGCCGAGCACAATCGCAACGTCGCGCGCTATCGCAGCCTGCTTTCCCGCGATGCGCCGCCTGTAGCTGAACAGAAGCAACCAACGCATCGAGGACCGTCGTGAGTCCCGCCCGCTCAGACGCGCATCACGAAGGTGGATCACCAACCAAGAAGGCCCTGATCCTCGAAGTGGCGGAGGGTCTTGGCAAACCGCGCTATACGCCCGCTGAAATCGAACAGATTCGCCGTCAATTGATCGCCCACCTCGGCGCGCCGGGAAAAACTTCGCCTGACTATATCGTCAGCGTTCTCGAAGAAGCGGGGTTGCGCGTGGTGTGGTCCACGCGTTCCGACACGGATGGCCGTTACGAGGAAGAATTCACCGACTTGCTCCATTTTTCCACCCTCGAAGAAGCTGAGATGTGCCTGGTGCGCCTCGATGAGCTCCTCCGGAAGTTCCTGCTCGATCACGAGCAAGCCGCCGCCGAACGCGTCCGCGAAGTCGCCCGTCTCGGGCGCCGCCGGGCCGAAATGATTTCGCGCAACCACAAAGTGGATCCCAACAAGCGCGCCCAAAAAGAAGAAATCGCTCACTGGTTCGCGATCTGGCTGGAAACCCCCGACGCCTTCTTCGATTGGCTCGAAGTTCGTAAACAATCTCCAGAGTTTAAGCACAATTTCCCAGAGCCGGGGCTTGACGCAGATGTCCCCGGCCCCGCGGACGAATAAATCCGTGTACCTGCTCGAAATCGAACCGCTCGATCTCGGCGCTGACGTCCGCGCCATGGGCCTGGAGCTCACCGAAGCTGACGAAAATCGCGAGCCCATCCGTGGCGCCGACGCGGCCAGAATTTGGTCGCGCGTGCTGCGCGCCGTCGCCTCTCCTGAAAACTGGGCTCTCGATTTCTTTAGCCATCTCGACCGTCTGCGGGATTATTTGCAGCGCCATAAGATCCCCTACCGCGAAGCCACCAAACACACCCTCGTCGTCCCCGCGCCTGAACTTGCGGTCCTCGAGCCTCTCCTGGATCGTTTTCAGGGTGAGACGTTTGGCGCACGCGCCGGAGCCCCGCTCGCGGAAGGCGATCCAGCTCTCGAAGGCGAACTCGCGCGGCGCGGCGTTGACGCCTACCACACAGCGTTCTCGAAATACGCCTTCTGTGCGATCTGCAATTTCGAAGATGGCTCGCTCATTCTCCTCAGCGAAAAGCTTTGGGCCAGCGAGGTCATTCGCCGTATCCGTCCGGCGCTTGAGGGCCAGGACGTTGAAATCCGTTTGGCCTGTTAAGGCCTGCCCTCCCTATTGGTTAGTGCGCCACTCTAGGCCTTCGGTACTATTCCCATAATCAGTGGTCCTAGTACACTTGTTACGAGTCTAACCGTATGGCATCCGTCACTCGCGAGTTGACCATGCAGAGTGAACCAACGATCCCTAACGCTCGTGCCTTCGTTCGCAGCCTCAATGTGCTGCTTAAGTACGCTCGGCTCTATGGTTTAGAGCATTCCCGCTCCGCCGGTCAATTCGATTCCGCCTGGGCGGAACTTCAGGCAGCCGTGAATGCCGCCGGCCCAGGTGGCCTGCTTCTCGGGGCCTCTGGTTCCCAACTCCTCCTCGATGGCGTTCCTTTGGAGTCCAGTCCCGCCGAACGTAGTTTCGCTGATTTCCTCAACGCCTCCGGGGTGGCCAGCATCGGTTTTCTCCCTCGCGTTGAGCGCGAAGAATTCTCAAATCTGGTGAAGTGCTTCATGGAAACGGGCCCGAAGGCCGGAACCCTTTCCGATCGACTCGCCGTCTATTTCGCGAATCGCACCGATTCCGGCATCCGCGTCAATGAAATTCGCTTCGTCGCGGAAGACTCTGGCTTTTCCGATGCGCGTGTGGCCGCCAATCTCACCGCGAAGACTCTCGGTGCCGACGCTGACCGCATCCAGGAATGGTTCCGCAGCCCCGAAAAAATGATTCAGCTGATCGCGGCCGCTGAAGGCGAACATGGTGGCACAGGCGCGCCCGGAACCGGCGGCGGCGGAACACGATTCGGCCCGTTCTACCCGGGAGGAACTGGCACAGGCACAGGCGCAGGATCTGGCACAGAGACTGGCACAGGATTTGGCTCGGGAAACTTCGGCATCGCAGGACTCGGCTTCGGCACTGGCGCTGGCATTGGCGGAGGCGGCGTCTCCGGCTTGGCCGGCGGAATCGGCCAGCTCGAAGAAGCAGAACTGCATAGCCTCCTTCGACTTCTCGCGCAGTTTGGCGAAGCGCAAACGGCCAAGAATCCGCAGCTCGACCAGTCCGCGTGGCGGCAAAAAATCTCGGCCCTGCCGCAAAATGCGCAAGTAACCTTGCAGCAAGCGCTCGCAACCGTCGCCGCGCAATCACCTAACGCGAAAATGGACGAGAACACGATGCTGCGCCTCGCCGAAGACCTCGCCATCCGTTTCGCCATTGACCGCTTCCAACGCGGCGAAGTGAAGGTCAATGCCGTCCGCCAGATGCTGGAACGCATGGGCAACGAACTCGCCACTCTTCGCAAACTGCTCAAATCACGCGAAGAAAAAATGACCCACGCCGGCATGTCGGTCGAATCCCACGCTGACGTTCTCGATCGCCAGTTCTGGGCCGCCGTGCCTGACTCCGGCAAGAAAACCGTGCTGATGTCTTCCGAAGCGTGGTGCATTCCGCCGCGCAACGTTCAGCAGTTCGTCGAAGAACTCATGGGTCGCGGAGAATCGGACGCCGCCGGAGACATCCTGCTGCACTACGCATCCTGCGTCGGCAATCCCGACGCCGAGGCGCGCAAGAAAGCCGCGATCGGCTTGGGACAACTCGCCGAGCTTTACAGCAAAGCCGCCAGTCAGCGCTTGCAGGACACTCTCGCCAAGATAGGCTTGGCCATGGCCGCGGAGAAAGATACCGAACTGCAAACTCTCCTCAGCGCCTCTTTTGTCCGCCTCAGTCAGGAATCCGCCGCGCGCCGCTACTATCGCGCCGTGCAACAGGCCCTCGATTCGCTCGCGGATCTGGAAAGCTCGCGCCCCAGTTGGGTGCAAACTTTGCGCCCTCGCGTCGGTGTGGATAATCGCCTTCCCGAATTCATCGAAGAGGCCCTGGTCGCCGAAACGATGCCCGACGGCTTGGTCGGCGTGCTTATGCGCGTGCCGCAGGGTGCGGCCGAGCATCTTGCGATGCGTCTGGCGCGAACTTCGCGGCGCACCGAGCGCGAAAGCCTCGTCAGTCTCGCCAAGGCCGTCGGCGCTCCCTGCGTGCGTTACCTCAAGGAATCGCTCAAGAACGATGCGCCCGCGAAAGCCGCCACCGTAATCGGGCTGCTAAGCCGCCTGGATCCTGCCGCCGTGGACGAGCTTTTGCCGCGGCGACTCCGTGAAGGCGGTCGCGGCTTCCATGATGCTGTCGTACGGCAACTCTCCACCGCCGGCGCTCCGGAGCGCGGCAAGCTCCTATCCGATTCGCTCGAAATGTTCGACGTTATGATTCTTCCGCTCGCCCTGGACGAAATCGGCATGTGCGCCGACGGCGACACCGCCAGCAAACTTCTTCGCCTTGCCGAAGGCGAAATTCTGCCGCAAGGGCCCGATTACCTGCGCGTGAAGGCCATCGAAGCGCTCGGCCGTATGCGCGCTCCGGCCGCAGCCGGTCATCTACGTCGTTTTGTCGAACAACGCAAGACCTTTGGCTGGGAGTATCCGGACGAAATTCGCATGGCTGCAGCCCAGGCCCTCGTCAAGCTCGATCCCGCGTGGATTCAGGCCTTCTTGCCGGAATCGGGCTTGGATACGAAAGTTTTTCAGCTCGCGCCGCTCGATGCCATCCCCGAGCGCGATTTCGTGCGCCATCGCCGCTATCGCCGCGTCCGGCTGCCGCGCAACGTGCCTGCCGTGATCACCTCGGCAAAGGGAAAATATTCTTCCGCGATTAGCGTGCTCAGCCTCGATGGCGGTCTTCTGAGTGGTGAACTGCAACTTCCCGTGGGTTCCGAAGCCACGCTGAAAATTCCCGCGGGGCTGCGCTCCATTAGCATGCAGGCCGTAGTCCGCTTCGTCCGCTCCCACCAGGCCGGATTCGAAATGGTCGGCATAAATCTGGAAGACCGCGCCAAGCTCCGCCGCTTGCTCGTTTCCCTCGGTGGCATCGATACCCCCAGCGCAGGACTCGCCCCCGGAAGCAGTCTGCTCGACGACTAATCCGCGTTTCCCTCTGCTTCGTCTCAAGACGCCGCGATCTCTGCGATTTCCTGTTTATTCGAGCATCGTCGCGCCGAAATTTTTCTGCTAAGCTCCGCACCGCCGGATAAAATCTCCGGCACAATGGCAAACCGGCAGCATGTTGGAAATGTATGCGTCTCCGGCTATGATGTGCGCGCTCGCCAACTTCGCGCTGGACGGACAGATGGAACTCTCGCAGCAGGATCAATGGAAGAAAGTAGCAGGCGACGCTGCCGCGATGCTCGTCGAAAACGGCATGGTCGTCGGTCTCGGTACGGGCTCGACGGCCAGCTTTGCGATCTCGGCCATTGGACGTAGGGTAGCGCAAGAAGGTCTGCGCATCCTCGGAATACCCACTTCGGACCGCACCGCGGAGCAGGCTCGCACGGAGAAAATCCCGCTCACCACTTTCGCCGATCACACCCAGATTGACCTCACCATTGACGGAGCCGATGAACTCCTTCCCGGCCCGCTCTACCTCATCAAAGGGCACGGCGGCGCTCTGTTACGCGAGAAGATCGTGGCATCGGCAAGCAAGCGCATGGCGGTCGTCGCCGACGATACGAAAATTGTCACGCGTCTCGGCGAGCAGGTCTCCGTGCCGGTGGAAGTTGTGCCCTTCGGCTGGCAAGTGACAGCCAGAAGGCTTACGGAGTTGGGAGGAAAACCAACGCTACGTCTTGGCGCCGACCAGAAACCGTACATCACCGACGGCGGGCACTACATTCTGAACTGTGCCTTCGGCGCCATAGACGATCCGAAAGAAACCGCGCATCATCTCGATCACGTTGTTGGCCTAATCGAACACGGCCTGTTCCTGAAGTTCGCCACAGAAGCATTCATCGCCGGACCCAACGGTGTGAAGGTACTGAAGAAGGAAAAATAAGAATCGCGAGACGAAAGCTTGCAGTGGGAACGGCGGGGCTTCAGCCCCGCCGTGAAACTTCAAAAGAAGAAGGACTTTAGCCCCTGAAGCTGTACTTTTCGATTCTGAAGCAAACCCTGCAGCGAGGATTTTAATTCTTCGAAGCGCATCCCTGCGGATAAACTGCATCCAGCGCGCCCCACAAAGCTTTCAAGCTGCGCTCGGCCGCACACAAGACCCCAACCGTATCCACGTTCTTCTGTTGCCCCAGCCATTCGCGCCAAGCCGCGCGATGCCGCACATCCGCCTCTTCATGCACCGCGAAATAGGCCAACGCCCGCGGCTCGTTAATCCCATAAAAACGCCGCAAACCAGAAATCTTCTGGCTCGCAATCTCCGGAACCTGCGCCTCGTAAACGTAAAACGCCGCCACGGCTTGCGTCGTGGATCCCTGCGCGGCCACCTCGTCATAAGTATCCAGCAACGCCGCGATGCCCGGCAGCGGGCGCGTGTCCTCTAAAGAAGCGTCGCTCACTCCCAGCGTTTGCGCGAACTGCCGCCAAAGCAGCGGGTGCGGTGCGGTAGCGTCCAGCTCTTCCGCCAGATTCTCTTTCACCAGTGAATTCAAGTTGCGGTCGCCGTTGGTCCGCGCAGCCAGCTGCTTCAAGTTCTCGGGAAACGAACGCACGTGCTGGTAATACTGCTCCGCGTAGAGACCCAGCTCCGCCTTGGATAGTTGCCCTTCCGTCCAGGCCTTATAAAAAGGGTGCTTCAGCAGATGGTGCTTCGCCACCAACGCGTCGAGCGATTCCAGCAAGGTCTTTGGTGCGCTTCCGTTCTTGGGCATCCCCGTCTCCTGACCTCTCACCAAATAATGGCGGTCAAACAAAACCACGGCATCCTACCGGAATTCGCCCCGGAAATCCACTATTTCGCCCAATCGCAGTGCCCTAAGCGATGTTGAGACCTTGCGGCGCCCAGAATCAGCTGGGGATTCGGTATAGTGCCCGGCCACCCGGCGTTATATCCTTCGGTGCATGGCGCGGTCGCCGCAACGTTCACCCACAACCGGCTTGTCCCTCGGCCTGATCATCACCATCGCCGCCGTGGTGGCCTATTCCTGGTACATCACCCTGCAAATCTCCCGCCTGCGCGAACTGCAGAACAACCTGGTCGAGCACAATCGCCGCGATTCTTTGCAGCTCCTGCGCGTGCAGAACGATCTAAATTCCCTCGGCCTCGCCATGCGCGACATGCTCGATAACGACGAGCCCTATCCCCTCACCGCCTGGTCCGCGCAATTTCAACGCATTCGCACCGACCTCCAAAGCGCGCTCCAGGCGGAAGAGCAGCTCACCATCGCGCGTCGCACTCCCGAACAATCTCAATATCTCGAAGATTCGCTCGCCCAATTCTGGGACGCCGCCGACCGCACCTTCGCCCTCGCCCAAGCCGGTAAGGATGCCGAAGCGCGCGCGCAAATTCGACTCTCCCTGCAAGCTCGCCAGTCCACCCTCAGCACCGCCGTTTCCCGTCTGCTGGTGCAGAACAACGAAAGCGAGCAACAAGCCGCCACCCAAGTCGCGCAGATTTACGACCGCGTGCAGCGCCAGGTCTATCTGTTTCTCACCGCCACGCTCACCGCGATTCTGCTTACCAGCCTCTATCTGATCCGCGCGAACCGCCAGGTCTTCGCCCGCATCGAAGCGCTCTCCCAACAGCGCAGCGAACTCGCCCAAAAATTAATTTCCTCGCAGGAATCCATGCTTCGCTCCATCTCCCGCGAACTTCACGATGAATTCGGCCAGATCCTCACCGCCATTGGCTCGCTACTCACTCGCTCCGAAAAACGTATCCCCGAAGGCTCGGCCCTGCACACCGACTTGCGCGAAGTGCGCGACATCGCGCAAACCACACTGAACAACGTACGCAGCCTTTCGCAAGCCTTGCACCCCGTGATGCTCGACGAGACCGGCCTGGAAAGCACCATCGACTGGTACATTCCCACCGTGGAGAAACAAACCGGTATTGACATAAGCTACCGGAAGTCCGGCGTGCCCTTTCCGTTGGACGGCGGCGCGGCGATTCACATTTACAGAGTGCTCCAGGAAGCTCTGAACAACGTAGCCCGCCATTCCGGCGCGCGCGAAGCTCAGGTCCGCCTGCAGTTCTCATCGAATGCGCTGGATCTGGAAGTGGAAGATCACGGCAAAGGCGGCGTCGCGGTTGCTGCACGTTCAGGCATCGGGTTGGTCGCCATGCGCGAACGCGCCGAACTGCTGCGCGGTACCATCGAATTCACGCAGCCGCCGCAAGGCGGAACTCTGGTGCGCATGACAGTTCCACGAGAGGGCAACGAAGCAAATGCCGGATAGGATTTCCATTCTTTTAGTGGACGATCACAGCCTGGTGCGCCGTGGCTTCCGCCGCATGCTGGAAGACGAAGCCGATCTGCAAGTCGCCGGCGAAGCGAGCAACGGAGAAGACGCCGTGCGCCTGGCGCGCGAGTTGCGCCCCGACGTGATTGTGATGGACTGCGCGCTTCCTGCGATGAGCGGGTTGGCTGCGGCGCGCTTGATCCTCGGGGAATTTCCCGACCAGGCCATCCTGATGCTCAGCATGCATTCCGAAGACACGCTGGTGCGCCAGGCGCTCGATGCCGGCGCGCGCGGTTACATCCTGAAAAATGCGGACGATCTCGGCCTGGGCTCGGCCATCCGCCGCGTCGCCGCCGGTGAAATCGTCCTCGCTCCTGAAGTTTCGCGCACGCCCTCATTAAAGGGCGAACGCGCTTCCGGCCTCACGCCACGCGAGCTCGAAATCCTGCAATTAATCGTCGAAGGCAATTCCAATAAGGCCATCGCCGACCGCCTCTCCCTCAGCGCCAACACCGTCGCCGTCCATCGCGCCAATATCATGGACGCACTCGGCATTCACAAAACCGCCGAACTGGTCGTCTATGCCATTCGCAACGGTCTGGTGAATATCTCGTGAACCGCAGGTCCTTCCTGCTGGGAATGGCGGGCTTCGCCGCAAGTCCGCTCGTGCACGCCAAACACGAACTGCTCGCACGCGGGTTATCCACCGGACAATCCGCCGCCACTCCCGGTTTCCGCCTGGTTGACGTCACCTCCGCCGCAGGAATTCAGTTCCGCCACAATACCGGCGCATACGGCGGCAAGCTTCTCCCCGAAACTCTCGGCTCGGGATGCGCGTTTCTGGATTACGACGCGGACGGCTGGCAGGACATATTACTGATCAATGGCATGGACTGGCCGCAACACAAGCGCCAGCGCACCACTCTGCGCCTCTATCGCAATAATCGCGACGGCACTTTCACCGACGTCACCCATCGCGCCGGCCTTGACGTCGAAATGTACGGCATGGGTGTCGCCGTTGGTGATTACAACAACGACGGCTTCCCGGACGTCCTCGTCACCTGCGTCGGACAGAATCACCTCTTCCGCAATACTGGTAAAGGAACGTTCGCAGACGTCACCCATTCCAGCGGACTCGACGGCCGCCTCGCCTTCAGCACCTCCGCGCTCTGGTTCGATTACGACCGCGATGGCCTGCTCGACCTCTTGGTTTGCAATTACGTGAAGTGGTCCGCCGAACACGATGTATTCTGCAGCCTCGACGGCAAACATAAATCCTACTGCACGCCCGAAGCCTACCGCGGAGAAACCTGCTGGCTCTTCCACAATCGTGGCGATGGCACCCTCGAGGACGTCACTGCCAAGTGCGGCATCTTCGATACGAGCTCAAAATCGCTAGGCGTCGCCATGCTCGACTACGATCGCGACGGCTGGCCCGACCTCCTCGTAGCCAACGACACGCAGCCCAACAAACTCTATCGCAATCAGCGCAACGGCACATTCAAGGACGTAGCCGTCGAAGCCGGCATCGCTTTCAGCGCCGAAGGAAAGGCTCGCGCCGGCATGGGCGTGGACGCCGCTGATTTCGATCGCTCCGGTTTTCCCGGCGTCGCCATCACCAATTTCGACAACGAAATGATCGGCCTCTACCGCCCCTCAGCGAACGGCACCTACAACGATGTGGCTGTGCAAGCCGGCATAGGTCTCGCGTCGCAAAATACTCTAGGCTTCGGCTGCGCGTTCCTCGATGCGGACCTCGATGGCGCTCTGGACCTGGTCGTCGCCAACGGACACATTGACGACACCGTCCGCAATATCCGAGGCAACGTCGGATACGCGCAACCTCCGCAAATGTTTCTTAATAATGGGCAGGGAAAATTTCAGGACGTCGCCGCAGCCGCTGGCGAAGCATTCAGCCAGCCAAAAGTCGGCCGTGGCCTCTGCTACGCCGACTTCGACCGCGACGGCGACCTCGACATATTAATGACCACCAACAACGGCCCCGCGTACTTTTATCGCAACGACCAGCTCGCCGGAAACCACAGCATCCGCTTCCATCTCACCGGCACGAAATCGAATCGCGACGCAATCGGCGCCATGGTCCGCATCGAGCACGCAGGCTCAACCCAGGAGCGCCTGGTAAAGGGCGGCTCAAGCTACTTGTCGCAATCTGAGCTGCCGGTAACGTTCGGCCTCGGAAAACGTGACAAGATTGATCGCGTGAAAATCGAATGGCCCAGCGGCCGAACAGAAGAATACAAAAATCTCACCGCGGGCCAATCCTACGACTGCGTCGAAGCCAAAGGCATCACCCCGCAAGGCCGATTCTAGCGTTCCGCCACGGTTGTCAGGTCATCCTGCGCAAAATGCAACCCACAACTGTCTTCCACAAACGTGTCGCGCCCAAACGCAGCACGCTGCGACACGTATCACCGACGCAGAATTCAATTTCGCAGCGAATTCACTTCAATCAGGCACAGTGTCGAAGGAGAGAAAAACAACGCGAACTCCGCCGCCCGCCCCAAAAAGTGAGCCGAGGCGTGGGCGTTTCCGCGCCTTCCGCTGCGACCCCGAGCCCCTCGACTAGGGGCCGCAGCCGGAATGCTGTTTCGCAGTGTTCTCTGCGGTTCGTGCTAGTGGGAATCCCAGTTACGATCGCGGCAGGAATTTCCATCTTCTCCGCGGGAATCATCTCCGTCGTGTTTCGAAGTATCGACGAACACCAAGCCTCCCGGACCTTTCAGACCAGTCACAATCGTGGTTATGAACCCGGTTGTCACATCGATCGTCCCGACAATCGGCCCTCCGTCCGCAGCCGTGTACGCCGACCCTGGCGCGAAAGCTTTCTTTTTCAAGCTATAGACAGTGTTCAAACCTTTGTCGGCAAACAGAATGAATCCCTCGCTCGATGTCACGAATGCCGTGTCGTCAGTTTCGACCGAAGTTACTGGACCATTGGCCGGCCGGTAGGTCAACGGCAGGTGCAACACCCGCTGATCGGACGCTCCAGGATTGCTCACGATAATCAATTCCTGATCCGCTTGGCTGTCCAGCACGATGTTACCTTGTGGGTCGAGCGTCATCGAGTCCGGGTCCTGCAGATTAAGCGTAATCGTTGCGTCGGTGGGTATGTCAATCGCGCTGGCTTCGCCGGCGAGCACGGGCTCGACCGCGACGCTGTTTCCTTCCAGCCGCGCACTGACGATGGCCGGCCCACTGTTCGGATTATTCGCGGGATTCGAGGCGCTGAAGTAGACGCTGCAACCGCGGAAGACGATGTCGTCGTAGCCGCCGCCGTGCGCCGCGGGACCGAATGTATAAAGCTTCTGATGGTGACTTACTGGATCGATGATCACCAGATTCGGGTTTAGATCTTCATTCTGCATCGCCCAGAGAAGATGTGTTGACGGATCAACCTTTAACCCATCGTTGTGGCCGGGCACCGTGTAAATGTGGACGAGACTTCCATCCATTCGGTACTCAACGACCTGGCTGTTTAATCCGTCGGAGCCGTCGGGCAAGTGGCCATCACCGTATCCTACGAAGACGTGATCGCCCAGCACTGCGATGGAGTCGGGTGCACTCAATCCCGCCGGTGCCGTGGCAAATACGTTCAATTGGTAGGGAGGCGTGGCAGTTTGCCCAAAAACGGGAGCGCAGATCATGCCGGATATCACTAGAGTCGCAAGTGCGGAGACGCGTGCCGTCAGCTTTTTCATGATTTCACCTTTTCCTGTTCTTGCCGAGCGTGAGAAGCCTCATGAGGCTAATTCCGTAAGAAAACATCTCCGTAAATGCGAGATGAACATTCGGCGACGCGGTTGGCGGCTCGCGTTGGCCTTTCCAGCAGCCCCTCAGGGTGGAGAAATTGTGAATATCTGTCGCGTGAAGGAATCACCGTAAAAATGGCCTCAGGAACCAGTAAGATGGACGTTCGAGTGGGTGTGGAATCAAGCCCGGATGATCGTAAAAACGGTGGGTAGGACCGCCCCGAGCCAATTCAAATCTGGCCACGGCAGTTGCGTAGCCCCGCAAAGCCACCCGACACTGCTGATGCCATTCGCGGCAGCTACACCGGAGTAGACTTTTACGGAAGAGGAGGTAGGCCGACCTGCGCCAGAATTTCCCGGAAGCGCGTTTCATCGTGCAGACTGGATAACGCTACGTCAACGCGCATGCTCACAAGCTCTGGCTCATGCTGCTGGTACGCAGCCTGTAAATCGTCCAGCGCTTCTTGTTTTCGTCTCAGCAGCGCGCAAGTCCGCGCCAGATTGTAAGCTGATTCTTTGCCGTCGGCGTGCAGCCGTTGCTGCTCCTTCAGCATGTCGCTCCACATTCCTTGCGCTCCGCCACGCGCCAGTCCGTTCTCACCGGCAGTGACAATCGCCAGGCGCGCCTGATCGTGCAACAGCGTCGCCGCCTTCCTGTACTCCGCCAGGTATTGCGCGTATTCGCCTTGCGCAAGATGAATCGTCGCCAGGTAATTGTGCGGCGAGAGAAAATCCGGCTCCGCGACTGCGAGCTGCTTCAATAATTCCGCTGCCTGCTTCGCCTGGCCGGCGTGGAAAAGCACCAGTCCCTTGTCCGCCAGAATGGATTTCGAGTTGGGATCCAATTTCTGGGCTTTTTCAATTTCTTCCAGCGCTTCCGAAAATCGTCCCAGATGCAGCAGGAACGTGCCGTACCAATAATGCGCGACCGCCGAGTTCGGATCCAGCGTTAGCGCCCGCACAAACTCGCGCTGCCCGCCCGCCACGTCCCACGACCAGTAAAAATGCACAAATCCCAGCGCGCTGTGCGCCCCGGAGAGCAAATCATCCAGCGCGACCGCGCGTTTTGCCGCAGCCTGCGCCCGCGGATACGCTTCGCTCGGCGGCATCAGCGAATACTCGCGCAGCAGGTTGTAACAGTCCGCCAGCCCCACGTACGCTTCCGCATACTGCGAATCGCGCACTACCGCCTGCGTGAAATAATCCACGGCTTGGTTCAGAGTCTCCGGAGTGCGCTTCTGCCAGTAGTAAATCCCCTTCAGGTAAAGCTGCTCCGCCTCTGGGTCCGGCGTGTGGTGCCGTACAGCCACGGGTGTCGTTCGCAGGCCGCGCGCGGAAGAAGCCCGGCGCACCACGGTCACGGCCAACAACGTCGCCACCAGCAGTGCTGCCAGAATCGCCACATAGCGCCCCGCACGCCAGTGGCTCCGGAACAGTGAGAACCGAGCCCCGCTCCGTCGTTCGCCCACGCGGCGGTCAATGAATCCTGCGTTCGCTTGAGTATCAGTGACGGCCTGCGCGCCCATCTCGGCGTTTCTCACAACTCTAGCGTCCGCGCTGATTCCGTTAAGTAAATCGGAATTGGAGTCAGCGTCGTGCTCGGCGGCGATCTTCGCCCCGTGAAGCCATTCCGCCAGTTCGTCGCTGTAGGCATACACATTCGCCCGTCCGGCGCCCGGAATACGGTGCACCGGCAGGCCACGCGTCGTTTCCCAGCGCTTCACCGTCCGCTCGTCACGGCCGAAGAACGCGCCGATCTCTTTCCATGTATCGAGACGCCGATTGGCTCGAGGGCTTGATTCTGTGGAAGCCATATCCCGATTTGTCCCGGATTGTCCTCTACTGCGAATTCCGCGGGGGGCCGCGCCGGTCTATGATACCCCCTACAGGGTCGTATGTTTAGAGCCTTCCATTGCGCCGCCCCACCAACCAGGCTGCGTCAGGCAGCGCGTCGTAACCAGAACAATGCCCTCTAACCGTCCCGCTCACGCATGCGCACAAACGCACTAGACCCCGCGCACCCACGCCAGAAATTATTGGGGCGGCACAGCAAGTTGTGACATCCTTAGCCTTCTACCGTCGTTCGTTAGTTCTCTGTGAGGTTTCACTGAATGAAGCGGACCTTTCTCGCGTGGTCTCTGATCCTTGCCGCTGTGCCCTGCACGCCCGCGCAGCAGACCCCATCTCAAAATTCCCCAGCGGCCGAGACGATCCAAGTGGACACACGCGCCCCCGGTCAACCCTTCCCGCACTTCTGGGAACAAATGTTCGGCTCCGGCCGCGCCATCCTCTCCCTGCGCCAAAGTTATCGCGACGACCTGCGCGAAGTGAAAGCCGCCACGGACGTGAAATACATCCGCTTCCACGCAATCTTCCACGACGAAGTCGGCGTGTACGATGAAGACTCCGCTGGAAAGCCGATCTACAATTTTTCTTATGTCGACCAGATTTACGATGGCCTGCTGCAAGCCGGAGTGCGGCCCTTCGTCGAGTTGAGCTTCATGCCCAAAAAGCTCGCCGCCGAACCGAAATACCAGGATTTCTGGTACAAGCCCAACGTCTCGCCTCCCAAGAGCTACGAAAAGTGGGCCGCACTCGTCCGCCGATTCGCGCAACACCTCGTGGACCGCTACGGTATCGACGAAGTTTCGCAATGGTATTTCGAAGTCTGGAACGAGCCCAATCTCGATTTCTGGGCCGGCGCTCCAAAAGAACAAACTTACTTCCAACTCTACGACTCCGCCGCCCGCACCCTAAAAGAAGTCAGCCCGCGTCTGCGCATTGGCGGCCCCGCCACAGCTCAAGCTGCCTGGGCCGATCGCTTCATTCAGCACCTTGTGAAAGAAAACGTCCCGGTGGATTTCGTCTCCACCCACGTCTACGGCAACGATTCCGCGCCCGACGTCTTCGGCACCCACGATCAAATCCCGCGCACGCAAATGGTCTGCCGCGCAGTGCGCAAGGTTCACGACCAGATCGCCGCTTCGCCCCGCCCTCATCTCCCGCTCATCTGGAGCGAATTCAATGCCAGTTACATGAACGAGCCGGACGTCACCGACTCCACCTACATGGGCCCCTGGATGGCCGACACCATCCGCCAGTGCGACGGCCTGGTGGACATGATGAGTTACTGGACATTTTCCGACGTCTTCGAAGAACAAGGTGTGGTGAAGCGTCCCTTCTACGGCGGTTACGGCCTGATCGCCGAAGACGGCCTGCCCAAGCCCGCCTTCAATGCATTCAAGCTTCTCCACCGCCTCGGCGACACAAGAATCCCCGCAACGGGCGACGACATTCTCGTCACTCGTCGCGCGAATGGCACGATCGTGATAGCGCTCTGGAATACTCCCGTGATTGGAGGAGGCGGCGAACCAAAAGAAGTCGTGCTGCAGCTAAATTCACTCACCGGCCGCAAGAAAGCAACAATTTACCGCGTGGACGCCGACCACGGTTCGCTACTGAAAGCCTACGCCGCAATGAACAGTCCCACATATCCAACAACAACCCAAATCCAAACCCTACGCCAATCCTCCCAATTACCAGCGCCCGAATCTATCTCCGTCCACAACGATCGAATCGCGCTACAACTGGCACCGGACGCCCTGGTCCTAATCGAAGTTCGCTGATCTGCTTTTGTCTTCGCCTTTGCCTTTAAGCCGTCATTCTGAGCGAAGCGAACAATCTCTCCTGCACTTCGTCAGCGCCGCCAACCCTCCGTCCACTCACTTCTGCGCATCCCCCACCGGCGCCGGCGCCACCACCGGATGGTGCCCCAACTCATTCCCCGTAATAATCGCATTCCGAATCTGCGCGAATATATCCGTCAGCGTATTGGGCGTGTGCGGAATCAAAATCGTGTTCGTATGATCGTTCGCCGCTACTTCCTTCAAAGTATCGAAATACTGCGTCATCAAAACCAACTGCATCACGTCCTGCGGCGTCGAACCCGGCACCGTCTTCGCGAAATCCTCCACCGAATCCTTCAACCCCGCGATAATCGCCTTGCGCTGATTCGCAATCCCTTCCCCCTGCAGCCTTTTCGATTCGGCCTCCGCCTCGGCCTGTTTCACCAGCAACAATTTATTCGTCTCCGCGCGCGAGACCGTAGCCTCACGCTCGCGCTGCGCAGCATTAATATCATTCATCGCCGCCTTCACCTTCTGGTCCGGCACGATGTCCGAAATCAGCACCTTGACGATCGAATACCCGTACTCCTTCATCGAAGCGTCCAGATTGTCCCGCAAATCCCCCGCAATGTCCGCCTGATTCAAAAACGTGTCGTCCAATTTCATCTTCGGCACGTGCCCCAGCACCACGTTGTACACCATGGACTCGATCTGTTTCACCGGGTCCGACAATTTATAAAACGCCGATTCCACCGCATCCGGAATCACCTTGTACTGAATCGAAACCGGAATCTGCACGAACACGTTGTCCTGCGTCTTCGTTTCCACCTGCACCTCAAACTGCTGCACCTTCATGCTCATGCGCTGCACCACCGTCTCCAGAAACGGCGTCTTCCAATTCAACCCGGGCCCCGCCACCCGCGCAAACTTCCCCAGCCTCTGCACGATAGCCACCTGCGCCGTCTGCACCGTGAAAAACGAACCCAGAAAAATGCTCAGCACAAAAAACGCCACCACCCCCACAAGCAAAAGAAAAAATGTCTCCACGCGAAGCCTCCTTTTCCCACTACCATCCGATTCGCAGACATCTCATTCGCCAGATCCGAGCCTTGCTCTTCACTCCAGTGCATCGCGCAATGTATATCGTGCCGCCGCAAAACTATAAGTGTTCGCAAAAAAATAAATCGGAGTGAGCCAGAGCGAAAACAACCCCCACCACCCCTGCAAGAAATTCCGCCATGCGAATTCCCAATAGGCTCGATGCATGCAGCTCTTGCACAAGTCTCCGCGCAATCTATACGTACGCCGCGCCACGAACATCCCCACGTTTCGATAAAAGGAAATTGGCGCCACGGGCCGCACTTGCTTGCAAATCTGGCAAGGCCACATGCCGCCAAGAGCTGGAGGCTGATCCACAAGTCACCGCCGCGAAGAAGGTTCGCGCGGAACAGTACCACAAGATGCGTTATACGATACGTGATTCGGCGCGCATGGAATCGCCGGCCAACGAGGTATCACTCACGGACGCATCCCCGGATTCTCTGTGATCGGCAAATTGATTTCCCGCACCGGCCGGTCCATCTCATTGGGGGCGGCAGGCAAGTCCAGTCCATCAGTAAGCAGCAACCCCTGCAGCGCCGCCGCATTGATCCACGCATTTTCCAGCGTGTTGATATAGCTGGTCTCCAATTGCACGAGCGTTCTCTGCGCAATCAACACTTGAGGATACGCCGCGGCGCCCTCATGATATTTCCGCAAATAAAGTTCGTAAGCCATCCGCGCATTCGGCAGCGTCCTGCTCTTGTAACGTTCCGCGATCGCCCGCGAACTCGCATAATTTTGCACGATAGGCGCGGCCATCTGCCGCAGCACCAAGGCCACGCGTTGCACCTCCAGTTTCGCGCGCTCGCGGTCCGCATCCGCGGCCGCAATGTTTCCCTGGTTGCGGTTGAAAATTGGCAGATTTACGCCCACTTCTGCAAACGCCTCTGAACCCACCGCTCTCGGCGGCACAGTCCCAAGCTGCTCGAAACTATACGAATATCCCGCGCGCAAAAATAAATCGGGAATCACTTCGTGCTGCGCCCGCACACTTTCCGCTTCCGCCCGCGCCACTCCCAATTGCGCGATCTTCACGGCAGGACTGTCACGCAAAATTGCCTGCAAAATCATCTCCGCGTTCAGCTCCGGCAGTTTTTCCAGCTCGCCCTGTAGATGCGCCAGAGGCAAATCCGGCTTGCCCACCACCGCCGCCAGCACGCTCCACGCGCGTTGCTGCTCTTGCTCTTCGATAATCACCGCAAGTTCGTCCTGGTCCGCTTCCACGTTCGCTTCCAACACGTCGGGCTGATCAGCCTGTCCCACATTAAAGAGCTGCTGTGTGGTTTCCGCCGCGTCCTTCGCGATATCCCGTAACTTCCCGCGCGTCTCCACCATCGCCTGCATCGCTAAAGACTGGTAAAAGGCAATCCGCACGCCGTTTTCCACGCGCAAGCGCTGTTCATCCCCCTCAGCCGCCGCCTGCTTGCCTTCCGCCTCGAAAATCCTCCGGTCGAGACTCAACTTCCCGCCGAGGATCACGTTCTGCTGCACGAATACTCCTTGCTCGCCTCCGCCGAACGAGCCTCCGCGGATCTCGTCGCCGCTGTACCCGATCGTCGGATTCGGCCACAATCCCGCCTGTCGCGAACGCCCCGCTGCCGCGCGCACTCCAGCCTTCGCCTGCGCCAAAGTCGGATTATTCGACAGCGCCATCTCTTGCAATTGCTCGAGCGTGAGCCCATCCTCTGCCGCATGAGCCTCCCGCGCAGGTCGCTCTTGCGGAACCGTCTGTGCCTTCAGCGCGCTCGGCCACGGCACGTCCACAAAAATAATCAGCAGAAAAAATTTCCAAAATATCTGGCTTCTCATCGCAAATCTCCCGTATTCCGCGTTCCTCAATCTCAAGTTCTATCGCTGCTCGCCTGTACCACTCATCCCCGGCATCGTCGCCCCACCATTCTTCCGCCGTCTCTCGCGCAAGCTCTCAATCTCCTCATAACGCTCCGGCGGCAACACACGAATTAACGTCATCATCCCCTGCATGTACCCGCTCCATCCCGGACGCAGCCCATGCGTCTCCGGCTTCTCCACCATCGCGTCCATTGCCATCGCCGGGCTTTCCATGAACGCATCCTGCGGAAAACCCGGGACGGAATTCGCATCCTTACTAACGTCCGCTTGCCCCATCTGCATCCCGCCCATCCCTTGCGCGTCCTGCTGCGAAGACAGCGGCCCGTTCGCTGTCGGCTGCTCGAGCGCGGACCCAGCCCCCATCCCGCGCCCCATACTCGGCCCATTCTCCGCCGCCGTCGCGCTTCCCCCGCGCATGATGCCCATGCCTTCCTCCATCCCCGCGCCCGCCGGCATTCCTCCACGCCGCGTCATCGGCCCGGCCATCGACGACATCTGGTTCATCATGTGATGTGGCATGTGGCAATGAATCATCCAGTCGCCCGGATTCGTCGCCACAAACTCCACATTGCGCGACTGCGCCACCCCCACCAGCACGGTGTTGTTCGGTCCCCAAGTAGCACGCGGCTGCCGCCCGCCCTCCGTCCCCGTAATCACAAACTGGTGCCCGTGCATGTGAATCGGATGATGGTCCATCCCCAAATTAATAAAGCGTAGCCGCACGCGATCGCCCAACCTCACGATCAAGGGCGTATTCGCCGGCCCCGATTTTCCGTTCAGCGTCAGCCAATTAAATTCCATGCTCATCGAATTCGGCGTTGGATTGTTCGGCAGCACCGCGTACTCCTGCAAAATAATCGCGAAATCTTTCTCCACCGCCGGGTCGTAAGCGTCGGCAGGATGCATGATGAACGCACCAATCATCCCCATCATTTCCTGCATCGCCATGTGCGAGTGATAAAACAAAGTCCCTTCCTGCTGCAGCGTGAATTCGTAAACATACCGCCCGCCCGGTGAAATCGCGTCCTGTGAAAGTCCCGGCCCGCCATCCATCTCGAACGGAATGTCGAAACCGTGCCAGTGCATCGAAGTCGCCTCCGGCAAATGATTGTCCACGATTATCCGCACGCGCTCGCCCTGTCGCGCCTGAATCGTCGGCCCCGGCGCGCTGCCGTTGTAGCCCCACAAGTTCAGAATTTTCCCGGGGAAAATTTCCTGCTTCACCGGCTCCGCCACCAGATGAAACACCTTCACCCCGCCATCCATCTCAAATGCCAAATCCGGCACGTCAGGAGTCACCACAGCGCGAAACCCTCCGTGAGCCGCCGCGAGTGCATGACGTTCTTCAGCAACGACGCACCCCCGAGCATTGGCCAAGTCCCCAGCGGCCATCGACCCAGGAGCAATCGCCCCAGCCCCCACCACCATCGCCCCCTGCAAAAAGTCCCGACGCGTCCGCTTCATATTCCCTCCAGACCTCAGCAGTTTCTTTTTATAGCGCCGGCTCGTCCTGAGAATCTGCCAGTGGCAGACTCGAAGGGCGTCCCGTCGGCTCTCTTGTTCTTGCTTTTGAGTTTGTAGCGGCCAGCTTTAGCTGGGCGCAGTTGAAGTTACTCTTGAATTTGTGAATCGCCCTGTAGGGCGATTCATCCTGAGATTCGGAACTGCCGAAGCGAAGGGTAACGGCCGGCTCAGTTTCATCGAACCGGGCAGCCGTTTCTTTAATGCGCGAATGTAATGCGCGATTACGAAGGTTCCAACGCGAAGGACCAGAAACGAGGAATTCAGATGCGAAGAATGAGAATATTCTGCTGCGGAAAAATCATCGCCTGTCGCGGCGGAGCTAAATCCGACCGAAACGACGCAACCTCGACGGCAGCCTGTGTGCGGACCGCGCCACTAATCAACTGGCTGGCGTGCCCCGTCGTACGCAACCGAATCTGCATCAGCGCGTCGCTCTGCACAAACTCAAAACCAGAATGGTGATGCCCGAAACAATCAGGCTTCGCAGGGCCAGGCCTGTGCGAGCCACCACCAGCTTCAGGCGAAGCTTGCCCGCACGCATGGCTCTCCGTCGCAACATCCGCACCCGCGCCCGCTCCCAAACAAATCGCGCAAGTCGTCGAGCACGTGGACGCGCACAACAACGCCAGCGACAAAACCGCCACCACAACTCGCGCCCGCATTGCGCTGCCCGCTCTCACAAAAGAAACTATAGCACCGTGCCGCATCCGCCCGAAACAACCAACCGTCCCAAGTGCCGATATTTTCATTCGAGTTCACTTCAATCTCGCACCCTCGCGTGCCAATTAACTCTCGGCTTCAACCCCTGTATAATGGTCGCGTGGAACGTAGCCCAGTTCCATGGAAGTCGTCTCGCCCAGCCAGATTGCTTCTCCAGAATCACCCCAGGTCGAAAATCCCCAGCTCATGGCCAGGGGCACAATTCCATCAAGCTCAGGAGACTTTATTCCTCACTCGAATTCGCACACGCACACGCAGCGTCTAGCGCCCGGTTTGCTCGTGCCAGAATTCAAATGAGAGAAAAATCGATCATGCGAACGCTCACTCTAAGCCACAAACGCCAACAACAGATGATCGCCGCGGCTCTGCTCTGCGTCACCGCTTTCTTCGCCATCTCAGTTAGTAACGCCGCGCCGGTCATCGATCGCGAAGCAATCCTCAGCCACCTAAACTCCATCATCAGCTGGTACCGCGATTCCGGCTCCAAAATTCAATCCGTGGGCCTCCCCAGCGACGCGATCTATCAGGACACGTCGCAAAATCTTGCGCAAGAAGCAGTCCGTCTCGCATTTCAGTCCGCGAAGGCAGCCGCGGTCTTGGTGAACGCCTCGGATCAAACCGCGGCACCCGCGACGCCGGACGCTCCCGGAGCCTCCAGCCAGGAACAGAATCTCGCGCAAACGCTCGCCACCCTGAAATCTCGCATTGACCAGAACCAATCCAAACTAGACGCGTTGAATAAACAAATCGAAACTGCCCCGCCCAGCAAGCGCCTAAGCCTCACCGCGCAAAGAGACTCGTTGCAAGGTGAAATCGCGCTCGACCAAGCCACACAAGACGCCGTGCAGAAATTGGCAAGCTTCGTCGAAAGCAGTGAGGAATCCGGTGTCGGCGGATTCACTGGCAGCATCAACGACCTCGCACGAACCGTACCGGAAATCCTCGGCGACGCCAACTCCCAGAAAGCCGCGGCCAAACCCGCCGCCACCCAGCCCACGATTTCAAAATCTTCCGGTCTGATTGGCCACTGCCTCACCTTGTACACAGAACTGCGAACCATGCACAACATCGACGAGATGGCCAACGAAACCGAACGCGTTCGTCAAAACGCTGCAGCCCTCCGCAAACCCATGCGTGATACTCTGGCCTCAACCATTAAACGCGGCCGCGATCTCACAACTCAGACGCCGCCATCCGATCCCGCCCAAGCCAAAGCCGCCCAGCAGGAAATGCGCTCGCTGACCGGCCAATTTAAGGAACTTGCGAACGTCGTCATTCCGCTCAGCCAGGAAATGATGGTCCTCGATCAGAGTCGCTCCAATTTCCTCAACTGGCGCAACTCCATCGCCCGCGAGTCCAAAGATGCGCTGCGCTCCGTCGTCTCCAGCGCCGTCGCAATTCTCCTCGCTCTGGGATTTGTCTGGATTCTTTCCGAGGTGTGGCGCCGGTGGACGTTCCGCTACATCCACGAATTGCGCCGGCGCCGCCAGTTCATGCTTCTGCGTCGCTTCGTCATGGGTTTCTTGATCGCCGCGGTTCTCACACTCGGTGTCGTCAGCGATTTTAGTTCGCTAGCCACCTTCGCGGGCTTCGCCACCGCTGGAATCGCCGTAGGCTTGCAAGCCGTCCTGCTCTCCGTCGCCGCTTACTTTTTTGTGATTGGCCGTTACGGAATTCGCATCGGAGATCGCGTCAGCATCGCGGGAGTCACCGGCGACGTGATTGACGTCTCGCCCGTGCGTTTCTACTTGATGGAACTCGCCGGCAGCGATGTGAATCTATATCCTACCGGACGGATCGTGGTCTTCTCCAACTCCGTCCTCTTCCAGGCCACCACGCCCCTCTACAAACAAATCCCCGGCACCGAGTACACCTGGCACGAGGTTGTGCTGCAGTTCGTCGCCGGTGCTGATTTCCAGCTGGTGGAGGATAAATTACTGGCCGCCGTCAATTCGGTTTACGACAAATACAAAAAGGACATCGAGCAGCAACACAACGAGCTCGAACGCCGCATCGAAATCCAGCTGAAACCGCCCACGCCTCAGGCCAAATTACATTACGCCGATTCGGGACTGGAATTTCTGGTGCGTTACCCCACGGAACTTCGCACCGCTCCCGATATAGACGAACAAATCATAAAAGCTGTCCTCGACGCGATCGAAAAAAATCCCAACCTAAAAGCCGCAGTAACCGGCTGGCCCAGAATCCGCGCCGCCGTAAAGGTTTAACGGCGTGAATATTTCCGCGGCGCCGTACCGGCAAAGTGTGTCGGAGACCCACCGCTCCAATCAAAATTCGTCCCGCTCGAACACGGCCTCGACTTCTTTTCGTGTCAACGGCGCTCGGATGCTCCTCTGCAGGATCATCACAAATCTCCCGCCTTTTGTCGCGGAAATACCCGCAATGCCGTCGGACAATTCCTTATACTCAAACCTCACAATTTTTCCGTCGGGCGAGATTGCAGTCCACGATTCATATCTCATAGCTCGCCTCCTCCTTTTCGCCCTGTACTATAGTGTCGCCAAACCACAAATCGTTTCACCGCCGGGAAGGCGACAAGCCGCCGCGTCGTCTCATGCTAAAGTGTGGCGTCAGGAGAAACGACCGTGAGCGCAAACGTGCCGTCTGCAACGCCGGAAGTTTCAAAGCACCGATCGCACGGTGTTGGATTCACAACGATCGTTGTAGCGCTTCTCATGCTGGTTGCGCCAGCATCCCGCGCGCAACAAGCTGCGCCGTCCGCCCAGCAGGCCGCGCCGGCCAAGCCGGCTTCCCCACAATACACGCCCGTCGAAGGCGACTACGTCGCGCACGACTTCCACTTCAAGTCCGGCGAGACCCTGCCGGAATTGCGCCTGCACTATCGCACTCTCGGCACTCTCACCCGCGAGGCGAACGGACGCGTCACCAACGCCGTCCTAATCCTCCACGGCACCGGCGGCTGGGGAGGAAATTTCCTCGCGCCGCAATTTGCCGGCGTCCTCTACGGCCCTGGCCAGCTTCTCGACATCTCCCGCTACTACATCATCATGCCGGACAACATCGGCCACGGACAATCCAGCAAGCCCAGTGACGGCATGCACGCGCATTTTCCCCAGTACGAATATGACGACATGGTTGCCGCGCAGCACGAACTGGTTGAAAAAGGCCTCGGCGTCAATCATCTCCGCCTGATCATGGGCACTTCCATGGGCTGCATGCACTCCTGGATATGGGGCGAAACTTACCCCGATTTCATGGACGCGCTTATGCCCCTGGCGTGCCTCCCCGTGCAAATCGCCGGGCGCAATCGCGTCTGGCGACAAATGTTGATGGACGGTATTCGCCAGGATCCCGATTGGCAGAACGGCGATTACACCTCCGAGCCGCGCGCCGGCCTGGAAATCGCCGCGGACATGCTCCTGATCGCCGGCAGCGCTCCGCTCCCCATGCAGCTAAGCTTGCCCACCCGCGACGCAGCCGATCGCTGGCTGCAAGACGTGATGAATCGGCAAATGGCAACCCTGGACGCGAACGATCTGCTCTACGCCGTGAACGCTTCCCGCAATTACGATCCTTCGCCCGGCCTCGGGAAAATTTCCGTCCCTGTGATGTTCGTGAATTCCGCCGACGATTTCATCAACCCGCCCGAGCTAGGCATCGCCGAACGCGAAATCCAAAAAGTGAAAACCGGAAAATTCGTCCTGCTACCCGCTTCCGACCAAACCCACGGCCACGGCACCCACACCTGGGCCGCCCTCTGGCAGCAATATCTGAAAGACCTGCTCGAAGAATCACAGTCACCGCCGGCCGCAGCAAAATGACACCGCGCGTGCGCACGCTGGGAAGGCGCTCGCGCCAACTTGAGAACTCTCGGAATATGACTTCTCCACGCCAGCGAGTTTTGACGATGAACCGAGGGTCGGCGACTTTGAAGTCCACTCTCTACGAAGTGGGACCTCGCGACGAAGCTTTGCTCTCAATATCCGTGGATTACGGCGACGCCGCGGCCGCGCGCCTGAAGATCACCGACGCCAGCGGGGCGGCGCTGCTGAATTCATCGGTAAAAAGCAGGGACTCGAACGCCGCGCTGGAAGCGATGTTTGCGTGGCTCGATAATCACGAATATCTTGCGGGCCTGAAGGCCGCGGGCCACCGGCTGGTTCACGGCGGAGCGCGTTATCACGAGCCGCAGCGGATCACGCCCAAATTTCTACGCGAACTCGAAAAGCTGGTACCGCTCGATCCGGATCATTTGCCGGCGGCGATCCGCGGAATTCGCTTCGTCGCGAAGAAATTTCCGAAGCTGGCGCAGGTGGCGTGTTTCGACACCGCATTTCACAGCTCGATGCCAACCGTCGCGAAAATGTACGCGCTGCCCAGGCGATTCTACGACGAAGGCATTCGACGCTACGGTTTCCACGGCCTATCCTACGAGTACATCGTGGGAGAACTTCGCAAGATCGACGCGAAGCTCGCCGCCGCCCGCGTGATCATCGCGCATCTGGGCAGCGGCGCGAGCGTCGTTGCGCTGCAAGACGGAAAGAGCGCGGACACCTCGATGGGATTCACGCCGCTGGAAGGGCTGGTGATGAGCGCACGGTCAGGTGATGTGGACCCAGGCCTGCTGCTGTATCTGCTCGCAGAAAAGAAAATGTCTGCGAAGGTGGCCGGCACGCTCCTGAATAAGCAATCAGGCCTGCTGGGAGTTTCCGGGACCACCGGAGACATGCGCG
>Ga0210407_10000603_pt1 | contig 39438 bp, 36 predicted proteins | sample IncBWC27MmetaG_FD_150860 | JGI IMG/M metagenome (GOLD analysis project Ga0210407, IMG submission 150860) | Forest soil microbial communities from Barre Woods Harvard Forest LTER site, Petersham, Massachusetts, United States - Inc-BW-C-27-M | ecosystem: Environmental > Terrestrial > Soil >...
ATCCTCGATCCGTATTTCTCCGGCACCAAGATCGCCTGGATCCTCGATCACGTGGCCGGCAGCCGGAGCGCGGCGGAGAAGGGGGCGCTCGCCGCCGGCACCATCGAATGCTTCCTGCTGTGGCGGTTGACCGGCGGCAAGGTCCATGCGAGCGACGCCACAAATGCCAGCCGCAGCCTGCTGCTCGACATCCACACGGGCGCCTGGGATGCGGACCTGCTGAAGCTGATCGGCGTGCCGCGCGCCCTGCTGCCCAAGGTCGTCGATTGCTCGGGCGACTTGGGCGTCGCCACGGCCGACATCCTCGGCGCGCCGGTGCCGGTGCTCGGCATGGCGGGCGACCAGCAGGCCGCGACCATGGGTCAGGCCTGCATCAAGCCTGGCATGGTGAAGGCAACCTACGGCACGGGCTGCTTTGCGCTGCTGAACACCGGCAGCATCGCCATGCGTTCGCACAATCGCCTGCTCACCACCATCGCCTATCAACTCGCCGGCCGGCGCACCTATGCGCTGGAGGGCAGCATCTTCGTGGCAGGCGCGGCCGTGCAGTGGCTGCGCGACGGCCTGCGCCTGCTCAAGACGTCGTCCGAGGTCGAGGACCTTGCCCGGCAGGCCAAAGCGGGCCACGCCGTCTACATGGTGCCGGCCTTCGTCGGTCTCGGCGCCCCCTATTGGGATGCCGGCGCGCGTGGTGCGCTGTTGGGCCTGACCCGAGATACCGGGCCCGCCGAGATCGCCGCCGCCACGCTCGATTCGGTCTGCTTCCAGACCCGCGACCTCGTCGATGCGATGCGCGGCGACGGCGCGCAGATCGACGAGTTGCGGGTCGACGGCGGCATGGTGGTGAACGACTCGCTGATGCAGCGGCTGGCCGACACGGTCGGCACGCCGGTCGAGCGGCCGAAGGTGACCGAGACCACGGCGCTGGGGGCTGCCTTCCTGGCTGGCCTGCAGGCCGGCCTGTGGCCATCGCTCGAGGCGCTGTCCAAGACCTGGGCGCTCGACCGCGCCTTCCGGCCGGCCGAGGACGCCGCCGCGCGCGACCGCCGATACTCCGGTTGGAAGGACGCCGTTCGCCGGGTGCGCAGTTCCTGATTGCTGCCGAGCGGCGGCGCCATTAGGTTGCGCCCGCCATGAAGAGCCGTTCGAATCCCGTCTATTGCGGCGTCGACACCATCGATCTCGCCCAGGCCACCAGGCTCATCCAGTCCATTGCCGGCGGACCGAAACCGGCCGTCGGCGGCATCAAGCTCGGCTTGGAATTCTTCCTGGCGCACGGCGCTCCGGGTGTGCGCTATGCCTTTCCGGCGCCGGTCCGTGCCACCGGCGTGGGCTTCTTCCTCGACCTCAAGCTGCACGACATTCCCAACACGGTGGCCGGCGGCATCCGCGCCGTGGTCGAACTCGCGCCCACCTTCATCACCATCCACGCCAGCGGCGGCCAGGAGATGCTGAAGACGGCGGTGTGCGAAGCCGGCACGCAGGCGGCCAAGTACGGCGTGCCCCGGCCCAAGCTTTTGGGGGTGACTGTCCTCACCTCGCTCGATCGTTCCGACCTCGAAGCAACGGGTATCCACGCCGACCCATCCGATCAGGTGCTGCGGCTCGCCGCCCTGGCGCACGCCAGCGGCCTCGACGGCGTGATCTGCTCGCCGCACGAGATCGCCGCCTTGCGCAAGCAGTGCGGCCCCGACTTCGTGCTCATGGTGCCCGGCATCCGGCCCGTCGGCAGCGCCGCCAACGACCAGAAGCGGGCGATGACGCCGCGCCAGGCGGTCGATCTTGGCGCCACCAACCTCGTGGTCGGCCGGCCGATCTACCAGGCTGCCGACCCGCGCGCCGCGGCCGAAGCGATCGCCCGCGAGGCTGGAGTCAGCGACCTATGAGCGTCGAGGCCAAGATCTGCGGTCTGTCGACGCCGGAAACGGTCGACGCCGCGGTCGCGGCCGGCGCGCGCTTCGTGGGTTTCGTCACCTATCCGCGGTCGCCGCGCCATGTCGCCTCGAACGACGTGCTGAAGGCGCTGGGCGCGCGCGTGCCGAAAGGCGTCATTCGCACCGGCCTGTTCGTCGATCCTGACGATTCGCTGCTCGATGCGCGGCTGGCGACCGGTGCCTTCGACCTGCTGCAGCTCCATGGTGCGGAAATGCCGGAGCGCGTCGCAGCGATCAAGGCGCGCACGGGCAAGCCGGTGATGAAGGTAATCAAGGTTGGCGAGGCAGGTGACGTCGAGCGCGGCATCGCCGCCTACGCGTCGGTCGCTGACCGGCTAATGTTCGATACCGCCGAGGGGACCTTGCCCGGCGGCAATGCGAAGGCCTTCGACTGGACCATCCTGTCCGGCCGCGCCGTGCCGCTGCCGTGGTTGCTGGCCGGCGGGCTCAGGCTCGACAATGTCGCCGAGGCGGTGCGCGTGACCGGTGCGCGGGCGGTCGACGTTTCCTCTGGCGTCGAATCGAGCCGGGGTGTGAAATCGGTCGACTTGATCCGCGCCTTCCTCGATCAAGTGAAGGCGTTCTGAGGGGGAGTCGAAGATGAAAACCGAACGGCGGCTGAAGGAACTGGGCATCGAGCTCACCAAACCCACTTCGCCGATGGCCAACTACGTGAATGCCGTGCGCACCGGCAATCTGCTCTATCTCGCCGGCAAGGGTCCTGGCCTGCCGGGGCACCCGCTGCCGGTCGGAAAGGTCGGCCGCGACTTCACCAAGGAGCAGGGCTACGAATTCGCGCGCCAGACCGGCCTCAGCCTGATCGCCGTCATGAAGGCCGAGCTGGGTGACCTCGATCGCGTCAAGCGCATCGTCAAGGTCTTGGGCATGGTCAACGCCACGCCGGAGTTCGGCGAGCAGCCGGAGGTCATCAACGGCTGCTCCGATCTCTTCGTCACCGTGTTCGGTGATCGTGGCCGCCACGCACGCTCGGCGGTCGGCATGGGCTCGCTGCCGCGCGGCATTCCGGTCGAAATCGAGGTGATCGTCGAGGTGAACGCCGCGCCGGTCCGCGGCAGCGTCGTTGCGGCATCGCGCAAATCGGCCCAGAAGGCCAAGAGGAAATCGGCCAAGACCAAGAGAAGGTAGGGCTCTTTGACCGCTTCCTGTCGGGCTGCTAAGTCCGCGTCCCGACAGGAACAGCGATGCCAATCTCACCCAACAGTTTCCGTACCGGTCCCGACGAGCGCGGGCATTTCGGTCTTTTCGGCGGCCGCTACGTCGCCGAGACCCTGATGCCGCTCATTCTCGAGCTGGAGAAGGCCTACACCGAGGCCAAGGCCGATCCGCAGTTCCAGGGCGAGCTCAATTATCTGCTGGCGAACTATGCCGGCCGGCCGAGCCCGCTCTACTTCGCCGAACGGCTGACCAGGCACCTGGGCGGCGCCAAGGTCTACTTCAAGCGCGACGAGCTCAATCACACCGGCAGCCACAAGATCAACAACGTGCTGGGCCAGGTGCTTCTGGCCAAGCGCATGGGCAAGACGCGGGTGATCGCCGAAACCGGTGCCGGCCAGCACGGCGTCGCCACCGCGACGGCCTGTGCGTTGTTCGACATCCCTTGCGTGGTGTTCATGGGATCGGTCGATGTCGATCGCCAGGCGCCCAACGTCGTGCGCATGAAGATGCTGGGCGCCGAGGTGCGGCCGGTGACGGCGGGCTCCTCGACCTTGAAGGACGCCATGAACGAGGCGCTGCGCGACTGGGTGGCGACCTGCGAGACGACCTTCTACTGCATCGGCACGGTGGCCGGCCCGCATCCCTATCCGGCGATGGTGCGCGATTTCCAGTGCGTGATCGGCAACGAGGTGCGCCAGCAGATCATGGCGGCGGAAGGCCGCCTGCCCGATACGCTGGTGGCCTGCATCGGCGGCGGCTCGAACGCCATGGGCCTGTTCCATCCCTTCCTCGACGACAAGAGCGTGCGCATCATCGGCGTCGAGGCGGGCGGCAAGGGCGTGGAGACCGGCGAGCACGCCGCATCCCTGACCGGCGGCCGTCCGGGCGTGCTGCACGGCAACCGCACCTATCTGCTGCAGGACAAGGAAGGCCAGATCACCGAGGCGCATTCGATCTCGGCCGGCCTCGACTATCCCGGCATCGGACCCGAGCACTCCTGGCTGAAGGAGCAGGGCCGGGTCGAGTACGTGTCGGCGACCGACAACGAGGCGCTCGCCGCCTTCCAGCTGCTGTGCAAGCTCGAAGGCATCATCCCCGCGCTCGAGCCCGCCCATGCCTTGGCCCATGTCACCAAGCTCGCGCCCGCGCTGGCCAAGGACAATCTGCTGGTGATGAATCTCTGCGGCCGCGGCGACAAGGATGTGTTTGCCGTGGCCGAGCGGCTGGGCATGAAGATCTGACCATGAGCCGCATCGCCCGACGCTTCGCCCAGCTCAAGGCCGACAAGCGCGCCGGTCTCGTGACCTATGTCAGCGCCGGCGATCCCGATGTCGACATCAGCTACCAGATCCTGAAGGGTCTGCCCGGCGCCGGTGCCGACCTGATCGAGCTCGGCATGCCGTTCACCGATCCGATGGCCGACGGCCCCTCGATCCAGCTTGCCGGTCAGCGCGCGCTCAAGGCCGGCATCACGGTCGACGCCACCTTCGACATGGTGCGTCGCTTCCGCAAGGAGACCGGCGATGACACGACACCCATCCTGCTGATGGGCTACTACAACCTGGTGTACCAGCGTGGCCCCGAGCGCTTCTGCAAGGAGGCGGCGGCGGCGGGAGTCGACGGCTTCATCCTGGTCGACCTGCCGCCCGAGGAAGCCGACGAGCTGAAGCCGCATGCCGCGGCGAACGGCCTCGACACGGTGCTGCTGACGGCGCCCACGACCGACGACAAGCGCCTGCCGGCGGTGCTGAAATATTCCTCGGGCTTCGTCTACTTCGTCTCCGTGCTCGGCATCACCGGAACCAAGTCGGCGACCGAGGACGCCGTGCGTATGCATGTCGAGCGCATCAAGCGCCACACCAGGCTGCCGGTCGGTGTGGGCTTCGGCATCAAGACGCCAGACCAGGCGGCCGCCGTGGCACGCCATGCCGATGCCGCCGTCGTCGGCACGGCCATCGTCGATCGCGTGAAGGTGGGCCTCGACGGCAACGGCAAGGCCAAGCCCGATCTCGTGCCGGGTGTCTTCGCCTTCATCAAGTCGCTTGCAGAAGGTGTGCGCGGCGTACGCAAAGCCTAGCCGCAGTCATCGCCGTGTAATGCGGGGGGACAAATCGCCGCCGTTCCTGTTCGTGCTGTGACCATTCATGCGCGCGCGCTTTTCGTCATTATCGGGTCACGATCGCGTCCTCATATTCGCCCCGACACAGCGACGAGGAGAATAAGCATGCAGCGCGACTCCATCGACCGGAAAGACAGGCTTTACGATACCTTCGCCGCGGCGCTGGCTGTTCTCGATGCCGAACATCGCGAGCCCGATCGCTGGGAAGAAGAGTGCCTGTCCTACGCGTTGGGGGCGATGGCCTGCGGCATGTACCTCGTCGCCGAGGTCGAGCTCGCCGCGTTCAAGCGGCCGCTCGCTGAACGATCGCCGGAAGTCCTCGCCGCGCTGGCGGCAAAGCCCGCGCGCTTCACCAAGGCGATGTTGCGCCACGGTCTGGACTACGTGCAGCAGCACTATGGACAGCGCCACACGGTCGACGACGTGCCGCCGGCGCTCGCCGCGGGCCAGCGCGATTTCCAGTCCTCTCTGATCGCTCTGCGCTAAGCCTCCGCCTGCTCCTCATCGTCGTCGAACAACAGGTCGGCGACGAAGGAATTGGTCTTGCGCTCCCAGCCGAAGGTCGAGGTCTGGCCATGACCGGGCACGAAGGTGATGTCGTCGCCCAGCGGCCATAGCCGCTTGCGAATCGAGTTCAGCAATTGCTCGTGATTGCCGCGCGGAAAGTCCGTGCGGCCGATCGAGCCGCGGAACAGCACGTCGCCCACGAAGGCGACCTTCGCCGGCTTGTGCACGAACACGACATGGCCCGGCGTATGGCCGGGGCAGTGCACGACATCGAAGGTGAGGTTGCCGAGGCTCACCGTCTCGCCGCCCTCGAGCCAGCGGTCGGGCACGAAGGGCTTGTAGGCCGGGAAGTTGTATTTGCGGCCGGAGTCCGGCAGGCCCTCGATCAGGAACAGGTCGTCCTTGTGCGGCCCCTCGATCTTGACCCCGTAATGCTCGGCCATGGTGCCGGCGGCCGAGGCATGGTCCACATGGCCATGGGTCAGCAGGACCTTCGTCACCTTGATCCCCTGCTCGGCGATCGCCTGCTTCAGCCTGTCGAAATCGCCGCCCGGGTCGACGGCGGTGCCTTCCATGGTTTCGTCGCACCAGACGATGGAGCAGTTCTGCTGGAACGGGGTGACGGGGGCGATCAGGACCTTGAGCATGGCACCGATCTAATGCCTCCCGCCCTCGCGTGGAAGGGCGTATGCTGCGCTCTCTCATGCACTGGCGGCGATGAACCTGCGTCTTCTGCTTTGCATCCTGGGCCTGCTCGGCCTCGCGGCCGTTCCCTCCCGGGCCCAGATCGCCGCGGTGGCCTCGCCCTCCGGCCCCGTCCAGGCCGGACCCTACGTCGTGGTCGATGCCGCCACGGGCGAGACGCTGCTGGAGCGCAGCGCCGGCGCCTACTGGTATCCCGCTTCGCTCACCAAGATGATGACGATCTATATCGTCTTTGAGGAGTTGAAGGCAGGCCGCCTCACTCTCGCCACGCCGGTCCCGTTCTCCGACTATGCCCGCTCGATGCCGCCGACCAAGCTCGGCCTGGGAGCCGGCCAGACGGTGACCGTCGAGCAGGGCCTGCAGGCTCTCGTGGCGCACTCGGCCAATGACGCGGCGACGGCGTTCGGCGAGCTGATCTCGGGTTCCTCCCCGGCCTTCGCCCAGCGCATGACCGAGACGGCAGCGCGGCTCGGCATGAGCGCCACCCAGTTCCGCAACGCCAATGGGTTACCCGATCCGGGTCAGATGACCACGGCGCGCGACATGACGATCCTGGCGATGGCTCTGGTCAAGCAATTCCCGGAATATTACGGCTACTTCCGCACCCAGCAATTCATGCTCGGCAAAATGAGGATAGGGCCGGGCATCAAGTTCCTCGATCTCTACGCACCCTACGCCGACGGGCTGAAGACCGGCTTCATCTGCGCCTCGGGCTTCAACATCGTGGGCAGCGCGGTGCGTGACGGGCGTCGGTTGATCGCGGTGGCGTTCGGCTTCCGCCGCGCCGACTTGCGCGACGAATTCATCGTCCGCCTGTTCGACGAGGCCTATGCGCTGAAGACCGGCGGCAACCGGCCCAAGATCTGGCAGTTGCGCAACGGCGACGGCGGTCCGGGCACGGTGTTCGCTTTGGGCGAGTGCGGCGGCATCCGCTACGACATGCCGGGCGATGCGGTCTGGCTCGGCACCTATGGCGACTGGAAAACGGCACGGCACGTCTACGACACCGGCCAGGCCGATCTGGTGAGGCTGGGAGTGGCGCGCCTCGGCAAGGAGTGGATCCTGCCCGTCACCGCCAACAAGGCGACCCGGCAGGCCGCGATCATCGCCGATCTCGAACCCGCCGCGGCACAAAAGCTCTGCGCCGACTACCAGGCGCGGAAATTGTTCTGCCAGATGAAGAAACCCGAGGAAATGGTGCCGCCCTTCGGCGCCTTCTGGCGCTGACGGCGTCGATCTTGGCCGACCCTGCCATTCGTGCGATACCGCCGCCATGAACTGGCTGACCAATTTCGTCCGGCCCAAGCTCAGGGCGCTGGTCTCCCGCAAGGAAGCGCCGGAGAATCTCTGGCTGAAATGTCCCAAGTGCGAACAGATGCTGTTCATGCGTGACTGGGAAGCCAACCAGGAAGTCTGCACCCATTGCGGTCATCACATGCGGATCAGTCCGCTGAAGCGCCTGCCGTTCCTGTTCGATGAGGGCAAATACGAGCTGCATCCGCTGCCCCGCGTCACCGCGGATCCGCTGAAGTTCCGAGACACCAAGCGCTACGACGCGCGGCTCAAGGAGGCGCAGGCCAAGACCGAGGGCACGACCGATGCGCTGGTGGTGGCGAGCGGCCCGATGGGCGGCCGCATGGCCATCGTGGCGCTGCTCGATTTCGGCTTCATGGGCGGCTCGATGGGCACCGCGGTGGGCGAGGGACTGGTGATGGCGGCCGACCTCGCCGTGGCGCGCAAGGCGCCGCTGATCGTCTTCTCCGCCTCGGGTGGGGCGCGCATGCAGGAAGGCATCCTCTCGCTGATGCAGCTCACCCGCACCACCATAGCCGTGCGCAAGGTGAAGGCGGCGGGCCTGCCTTACATCGTCGTGCTGACCGATCCCACGACCGGCGGCGTGTCGGCCTCGTTCGCCATGCTGGGCGACGTCCATATCGCCGAGCCCGACGCCATCATCGGCTTCGCCGGTCCACGCGTGATCCAGGACACGATCCGCCAGGAGCTGCCGCCCGGCTTCCAGCGCTCGGAATACCTGCTGGAGCACGGCATGGTCGACGCCGTGGTGCACCGCCACAAGCTGCGCGAGACGCTGATCCGGCTGGTCTCGCTGTTCATGGATCCCGCCACGTCGGAGGGCCGCGGCCTGGCTGTCGCGGTCCGCTGAGTGCACTCCGCCGGGCCGGCCATGATCGATCCGCTGCTCGAGCGCGTCATGCGCCTCCATCCGAAGTTGATCGATCTCGGCCTGGAGCGCACCGAACGCCTGCTGGCCGCCGTAGGCTCTCCGCATCGGAAGCTGCCGCCGGTCGTTCATGTCGCCGGGACCAACGGCAAAGGCTCGCTGGTCGCCTACCTGCGCGCCATGGCCGAAGCGGCGGGCTATCGCGTCCATGTCTACACCTCGCCGCATCTCGTGCGCTTCAACGAACGCATTCGCGTCGCCGGCCGCATCATCGACGACGATGTGCTCGACGCCATCCTGACGGAGTGCGAGCAGGCCAATCAGGAAAAGCCCATCACCTTCTTCGAGATCACCACGGTCGCGGCCTATCTCGCCTTCGCGCGCGTGCCGGCCGATCTGACGGTGATCGAGGTCGGCATGGGCGGCCGCTACGACGCCACCAACGTGATCGATCCCGTGCTCTCGGCCATCACGCCGATCGGCTATGACCACACGGGCTTCCTCGGCGACAAGCTCGAGGGCATTGCCGCGGAGAAGGCCGGAATCCTGAAGCGCGCGGTGCCGGGCGTGATCGGCCGCCAGCGCGAGGTGAGCGCCAAGGTGATCGGCGACGAGGCGAGCAAACTTGCAGCGCCGCTCTTCCGCATGGGCCGCGAATGGCAGGTGACGCCGACTTCCGCCGGCTTCCGCTACGAAAGCGACCTTCTGGGCCTCGACCTGCCGGCGCCGGCGCTGGTCGGCGCGCATCAGATCGACAATGCCGCAACGGCGGTCGCCTGCATCGAACGGCTGCGCGCCGCGCAGTTCCGCATCGACGATGCGGCGATCGCCCGCGGGCTCGCCGCGGTCGAGTGGCCGGCCCGCCTGCAGAAGCTGTCGCGCGGGCCGCTGGTCGAGGCCATGCCGCCCGGCGGCGAGCTCTGGCTCGACGGCGGCCACAACGAGGATTGCGGCATCGCGCTGGCGCGTCAGGCCGCCGACTGGGCCAAGGAGCCGGCGCCGCTGCCGCTCTACCTGATCTTCGGCATGCTCACGACCAAGGACGCCGCGGGTTTTCTGCGGCCGCTGGCGCGGCACGCCCGCAGCGCGCGCGCCGTGCCGATCGAGGGCCACGCCGCCTACACGCCGCAGGAAGCCTCCGCGCGGGCGGCCGAGGTGGGCCTTGATTGCGTGCCCGCAAACGACATCGGCGCGGCGCTGGAAGACCTGTTGGCCACCCAGCCCGCGCCGATGCGTGTCCTGATCTGCGGGTCGCTCTACGTCGCGGGCGAAGTGCTGGCCCGCAACGGCTGAGCCTGACTTAGCTGACGACTGTGTTGATCCAGCTCACCAGCTTCTGCTTGGGTTCGGCGCCGATCTTGGTCGCGGCGACCTGGCCGTTCTTGAACAGCAGGAGCGTGGGGATCGAGCGGACGCCATAGCGCGACGGCGTCGTCGGATTCTCGTCGATGTTGACTTTCACCACCTTCAGCTTGCCATCCATCTCCTTGGAGATGTCCTCCAGCGAGGGGCCGATCATGCGGCACGGGCCGCACCACTCCGCCCAGAAGTCGACAAGGACGGGCGTGTCGGACTTCAGGACTTCCTCTTCGAAGGAGGTATCGGTTGCTTTGACGGTCATATGGGTTCTCCCAAAAACACTACAGGCCGGTCGATGGACCGGCGCCGCCCTTGGACCCCAAGCTAGGAACGGCAGCCGCACGAGTCAAGATGCGGCGGCGTAAGGCATTGATTTGCTGAGCATTTCCGCATCGATTTCCATCAGCAAGGGCGCCGCCGTCCACAGCAAGAACGCTCGTACCGTACGGCCGGGATAGATGCCGGCGAGCAGCGCGCGATAGAGCGCGAGCTGCCGGCGATAGGCGAGCGCCACGTCCGACGCCGATTGCGGCGGCGGCCGGTTGGTCTTGTAGTCGACGATCAGCACTTCGCGCTCCGACACGGCCAGCCGGTCGACCTGGCCGCTGACGGTGAAGGTGCCGCGCGGCGTCTTCACCGTGCCGATCAGCGGCACCTCGGCGCGCGAGCCTTCGGCGAACAAAGCGGCATGGTCCGGCGCTTCGGTGACCGCGAGCACCTCCTCGCTCCAGTGCGCGATCTCCTCATCGGTCAAGCCATGCGCCGGATGGGCGAGGAAGCGCTCCGCCGCCGGCGCGCGCGCCGCGGTCGGCAGCGCGGGCAGATGGCGCAGTAGTTCGTGCAGCAGCCGGCCGCGTTGCCAGCGCCGCGAGTCTTCGTGCGCCAGCGGGCTGAAAGCCCGCGGGCTCGAGCGACTTTCGTCCGGCAGCGGTTGCGAAGGTGCCAGCGGCGCCGGCGGGTCGGGTTCGGCCGGTGCGGGCTGGCGCACCCACGGTTCGAGTTTGGCCGCCGCCTCCAGAGGCAATTCGGCCTGTTCGGGCAACTCGATGCGGCCGGCATTGGCGAGCTCGTAGCCATCGCCCGACCAGCCTTCCGGGCCGAGCAGCGTCGTGAAGTCGAACGGGCGCGGCACGGCGCTGCCGGCCTCGCTGCTTGCCCGCAACCCCGCCGCGATGCGCTCGTACCAGCAGCCACGATCGGGCTTCTTCGCGCCGATCCAGCCGCCGACATAGAGCCGATCCTCGGCGCGGGTCATGGCGACATAGAGCAGGCGGTTCTGCTCCTCGAGCGCGCGCTCGCGCGCCTGGGCGCGCCAGCTGCGCGCGGCCTCGTTGGCGTCGTCGGCGCGCGGCAGCCAGAGCCGGGCCTCGCCGTCGGCGCCGGCCAGCAGGCGCTCGGTGTCGCGCGGCACGCGGGTCGTGTCGGGCAGGTAGACGATCGGCGCCTGCAGTCCCTTCGACGCATGCACGGTGAGGATGCGCACCTCGCGGCGGCGGTTCTGGTCGAGATCGCGCTTGATCTCGCCGCCGCCCGCTTCGAACCAGCGCAGGAAGCCTTGCAGCGAGCCTCCCTCGGCGCCCTGATACTGCAGCGCGCGCGCCAGCAACTCATCGATCGGGTCGGCGGCCTCGCGGCCCAGCCGCTCCAGCAGGGCCACGCGGCCGCCTTCGGGGCCGAGCGCCTCGGCGAAGAAATCGAACGGCGTGATGTAGTCGGCGCGCTTCAGCCAGGCCGACAGCCGCACATGAGCGGCGGCGAAGGCGGCATCGCCCGCGCGCTCGCGCAGGGCGCGCCAGAGATGGCCGGTGCGCTTCCACGCCAGGGTGAAGAGCTGCTCCTCGCCGAGGCCGATCAGCGGCGATTTCAGAAGGCACGCCAGATTGAGATCGTCCTGCGGCAACAGCACGAAGCGCGCCGCGGCCAAAAGATCCTGGATCGCGAGCTCTTCGCCCAGGTTCAGGCGATCGACGCCAGCCACCTCGATTCCCTCGCGCTTCAGCGCGCGCACAAGCGCATTCACGAACTCGTTGCGCCGCCGCACCAGCACCATGAAATGGCCGGCATGCAGCAGCTCGCCCTTGCGCGCGCGCTGCTCGCGGCCGATCAGGCTTTTGGCGTGGACGGCGATCAGGCGGGCGAGGCGCTCATGCGGCAGCGCCAGCGCGCCGCGTGGACCTTCCAGGTCGGTGGTGTCGATCTCGGCCTCGGGCGCGCTGACCAGCGGCCATAGCTCGACCCGGCCAGGCTCGTTCTTCCGGCTGGGCAGATGGCTGACGCCGCCAGGTTCGGCGACGCCGCGGGCCGCTTCGACCTGGCCGAACACCCAATCGACGGCATCGAGCACGGCGGGCGTCGAGCGGAACGAGACATTGAGATCGACGGGCACGAATCTCTGCTCGGCGATGCGGCTCTGTTCGGCGAACCACTCGCGCATCTCCTTGAGCTTGCGCGGATCGGCGCGCTGGAAGCCGAAGATCGACTGCTTGGTGTCGCCCACGGCGAACACGGTGCGGCTGCGCTCGACCGCGCCCTCGCCCACGAAGAACTCCTCGGTCAGGCGGCGGATCACCTCCCACTGGTCGGGATTGGTGTCCTGCGCTTCGTCGACCAGCACGTGGTCGATGCCGCCGTCGAGTTTGTAGAGCACCCAGGCGGCACTGGCCGCACTCTCCAGCAGGCGCCGCGTCGCCACGATGAGGTCGTCGTAGTCGAGCGCCGCGCGCCGCCGCTTGGCGCGGGAATAGCGGCCGGCGATGTCGAGGCCGAGCCGCAGCAGCGCCAGGGTGTAGTCGACCAACGCCGCGCCGGCGACGCGATCGAGCACTTGCGCCAGCCGCTCGGCCTCGCCGCGCAACACCTTGTCGATGCCGGGCATCGCCGCCGTCGCGGCCTTGGTGGCGAGCCGCGATTGAATCCCACCGTCGGCCTTGAAGAATGCCTTGGCATAGGCGGTGAGGAGCGACGGCCGGTTTTCGGCGACGGCCAGCCATTCGGCGATTTGCTGCCCGCGTTCGACATCGGTCTTGGTGCCCTTTGCCAACGCTCGTGCAGCGGCGCGCAGGCCCGCGGCATCGAAGGCGGCATCGAGGCAGGCCTTGGTCCGCAGGCTGTCGGCGGTGTCGTCGGGCGAGCAGCCCATCTCCTCGGCCAGCCGCGCGCGCACGCGCCGCAGTCCCGCTTCGTCGCCGATGCGAGCCAGCAGCCAGGCCCGTTCGCTCAAGAGCCTGGCCATGAGCTCGGCGTATTCGGCGATCGAGATCCGGTTGGCCACTGCGGCCAGCGCATCGACCAGCGCAGGCGGCGCATCACGGCGGGCCAGCGCCTCCATCTGATCGTCCTGGGCGTGACGCAGCAGCGTCTGCGCCTCGGCCTCGTCGAGCACCTCGAAGCCCGGCGCCACGCCGGCCTCGAGCGGAAAGCGCTTGAGCAGCGCCTGGCAGAAGGCGTGGATGGTGAGGATGTTGATGCCGCCCGGCGCATCGAGCACGCGCGCGAACAGGCGGCGCGCCGCGACACGCTCCGCCGGATCGGGCGTGCGGTCGATGAGCTGCTCGACCTCCGCGTCGAGCGGGGCCTGCTGGGCGAGCGCCCAGCGTCCGAGCTGGGTCGCCAGACGGTTGCGCATTTCGGCGGCGGCTGCCTTGGTGAAGGTGAGGCACAGGATGCGCTCGGGTTTCACGCCGTCCAGCAGCAGGCGCGTCACGCGATCGGTCAGCACCTTGGTCTTGCCGGTGCCGGCATTGGCCTCGACCCAGGCCGAGTGGCCCGGCGTCGTGGCGCGCCGCTGCGCGTCGGTTGCCAGCCCCAGCGGATCGAGCGCCGCGCTCATTCCTCGCCACCGCCCGCGGTCGACCATTCGGCGACGCGCTCGAGATGAGCGTAGTCGTTGAAGTGCGGGATGAATTCCGGCCACGGCAGGGCGCCATAGGGCGTCGCGGGATTGGCGAAGTGCTCGGCCATCCTGGCGACAAGCGCCAGCATCGCCGGGACCAGCTGTTCGCTATCCTTGATCTCCTTGACCTCGCCGCCATTGCCCAAGCCGTTGGCCTGCCAATAGGAGAGGTGCACGGCGCGCGCCTTGCCCTTGATTGCCTTGAAGCCACCCTGTTGGGCCATTGTCGCCTCGAGCAGGAGCTGGGGCGCGAACAGTCCCTCCAGCTCCTTGGGCGAGGGGACGCGGCCGGTCTTGTAGTCGATGATCTCCCAGCCGCCGGGCTCGATCTCGTCGATGCGATCGGCACGCGCCTCGATGCGCAACGGGCGGCCCGGTGGGCCCACGGTGATAGCGCCGTCCGTTTCGCTCGCCAGCAGCCTGGTGCCCGCCGCGCGTCGCGCATTCTCGGTGCCGACGAACCAGCGCGCCAGACGCTGGAAGCGCGGCCACCAGAAAGCGCGTTCGGCAGGCGCCGCCAGCAGGGGTTCGAGATGCTTCTCGCCCAGCGCCTCGAACTGGCCGATCGCATCGGCTGGCAGCAGGCCGGAGGGATAGGCCTTCAGGAACTCGTCGAGCGCATCGTGCAGCGCCGAGCCGCGGTCGGCGGCGCCGAGCTCGGCCTCCAGCGGATCGAGCGCCTCCAGCCCCAGGATGCGCCGCGCATAGAGCCCGTAGGGATCGCGGCGCCACTGCTCGATGCTGGACACCGAGAGCCGCGTCGGCCGTGCCTCGAGCGGGGGCCGCGCTTCGGGACGGGGCCATGGCTTATAGGCATCGGGTCGATCAAGCGCGTCGGCCCAGGCGAGGTAGCTCCTGCGGCCGCGCTGGATGTATTCCGGCGGGGCAGCGGCGCTGCCGGGTTCGTAGCCGAACAGCGCGTCGAGCCGCGCCAGCCAGCGCGACGGCACCGTCGGCGCGCCGCCCTCGCGCTCGGCGCGGGTCAGCAGCACGCGCTCGGCGCCGAGCGCGGCGGCAAAATCGTGAGCCGACAGGCCGATGCGCCGCTCCGGCTGGGGCAGTCCAAGCGCGCTGCGCATCGGCCGGTTGATCCACGGTCCGGTCTCGACCGCGGGTGGCCACGTCCCCTCGTTCAGTCCGCCCAGCACCAGAAGGTCGGCGCGCTGCAGGCGGGCTTCCAGCGGCCCCCAGATGGCCAGGCGCGGATGGCGGCCGAAGCGGGGGCGGATGATCTCTGGCTCGAGCATCGCGGAAAGCAGCGCCGGCCATTCGCCACCCGCGATTTCGTCGGGGCCGGTCCATGCGGCGCGCAGGCGGGCGAGGGCGTCGGCCAGCGCTTCGCCCGCCTCGCCCGACCACAGCGTCTCGGCCGTCGCGATCGCCTCGCCAGCGGCGATGGTGGCGTCGAGCAGAGCGGCGGGGGCAGCAGCTTTCGCCATCGATGCCGCAAGGTCCGACGTCGCGGCATCGAGTCGATCGATCAACATCTCGACGGCACGCTGGTCGGTGGGATCGCCGAACCTGGCCTTCGCGATGTGAGCACGGATCGCCGGCATGCCGGGCGTGGGCTTCAGCCCGCGCAGGCACTTGCGATCGAGCCGCCGTGTCGCATCGAGCAGCGCCGCACGATCGCCGCCCAGGGTGCAGAGCGGATGCTTCAGCAAGGCGAGCAGGGCGACCGGCGCGAAGCCTTCGTCGACGGCCGCGACCAGCGCGTGCAACAGGGCAGCCGGCGGCGTGTCGGCCAATGGCGCGCCGGCCGAGTCATCGATGTCGACATTCCAGCGCCTGAGTTCGGCGGCGACGCGGCGCGCCAGCGCGCGGTCGGGCGTGACCAGGGCCGCCGTGCGGCCTTCGTCCTTCAGCGTCTCGCGCAACGCGAGGGCCACGACCAGCGCTTCCTGATGGGCGGTCGCGCAATCGGCACGCGTCACATGCTCCAGCGACGATGTCGGGGGCCGCGACCACGCCTCGGTGGTCTCCGCCGGCCGCATCAGTTCGGTGATCAGCAGATGGCGCGCCGAACCGCCGCCGCCCGGCCAGTCGGCGACGTCGGTGCGATCGCAATCCAGCGCCGCGAGAAGTTCGCGCAAGCCGTATTGCGGATGCGATTGGTCGAGCTCCGTCCAGCTTGCATCGTCCATGTCGCGGTCCAGGCCCGGCAACACGACCGCGCCCTGCGGCAGTTGGGCGATGGCGGCCAGCAGGTCGCGCGTGGCGGGTTGCGAGCCGGTCGAGCCGGCGGCGATCACCGGCGTCGCGGGCGGCTCGGCGCGCCAGCGTGCCGCCTGCGCCCGGATCGCCCGGGTGCGCCGTTCGATGGCGTCGATCTGGCCGCGTTCGGCCAGCACCTGCGGCCAGGCCTCGCCGACGATGGCGAGGAATTTCAGCGTGCGCTGCCAATGGCTGGCGAAGTTGCCTTCGACCAGGCCTTCGAGCTGGCTGAACGACACGCCCTCGATGGCCAGCTCGTCGAGCAGCCGGCCGAGTTCGCGCGCAAGCCTGAGCGCCTGCGCCGCCGACTGGGCGATGGGATGGCCCTCGTCGTCCTTGAAGGCCGAAACGAGTCGCGCCAGCAGCGCCTCGCGCTCGGCCGATTCGATGGCGGGCGGCAGGGCGAGCGCGCTGCCGTCGCCGGCCGCCACCTCCCACTCGCTTTCGTCGAGGTCGCCCAGCGGCGCCAGCCGCGGCAGCAGGGTAGGCTTGCCGTTCGTCGCGCGCAGGAAGGCCTCGCGCAAGGCCCGCACCGAGCGCCGCGTCGGCAGCAGGATCAGCACATCGGCCAGCGCCAGCGGATCGCCGCCATGCTGCGCCAGCACGCCGGCCGCCAGCTCGTCAGCGAAGCGGCGGTCGATGCCGATGGTGAAGACGCTGGTCATGCCAGCATGCGTTCGGCTTCGGCGAGCGCCTCGGGCGTGCCGATATGGAACCAGTCGCCATCGTTGAAGACGCCGAACAGCCGGCCCTTCTCCTCTGCCTGGTTCCACAGCTTGAGCAGCGAGAAGGCGCCTTCCGGCGAGTCCCGGAACAGACGTGCGTCGCAGACCGACACGCTGGCGAAGACATAGGGGGCCAAGGATGCAATGCCGCGATAGCGCGCGCGACCGCCGGGTTCGATGAAGAAGTCGCCGCGATCCGTCGCCTCGCGGCCGATCACCTTGTGAATGGGGTGGAGCAGCAGCAACGCATCCATGCGTTCGGGAGTCCACTTCATTTCCAGCCGCTCCAGCATGGTGCCGGACGTCTCGCGCCACAGCCCGTCGCCGTTCAACACGAAGAACGGGCCAGCGCCCAGCAGAGGCAGGGCGTTCTTCACGCTGCCACCGGTTTCCAGCAATCGCTCCTCGTAGACGATGCGGGCGCGCCCGTTTACTCGATCGGCGATCTGCTGGCCGAGATGGTGAACGTTCACCACGATATTGGTAACGCCATGCGCGATCAGTCGATCCAGCGAGCGCTCGAGCAGCGAGCGGCCAGCCACGGGAAGCAGCGGCTTGGGCAGGGTGTCGGTCAGCGGCCGCATGCGCTCGCCGCGGCCGGCCGCCAGGATCATGGCGGCGTCGATCTTCATGCGGCACCGATCCGCCGCCGGGCGGGCGGCAGCAGGCGGTCGACCCAGGCTCGCAAGGGCGCCAAAGCGTCGTGTTGCAGCGAACGCTCGAACATCCGCCAGACACGCGGCAGATGGGGCAGATAGTCGGGCTTGCCGTCGCGCTTCAGCAGCCGGATGAACAGCCCGATGATGCGGGCGTGACGCTGGGCCGCCATCACGGCGAAACCGGTGCCGAAGTCTTTTTTGTCGAGCCCCGTTTCGTCGAGGTAGCGGGCCAGGCAGGCGGCGTGCACGGCGGGCGAAACGTCACGGCGGGCATCCTCGATCAGGGAGACGAGATCGTAGGAGGGGTGACCCTGCTGCGCATCCTGGAAATCGAGCAGGCCGCAGGCCATGACGCCGGGTCGAGCCGGCAACCACATGAGATTGTCCTTGTGGTAGTCGCGCAGCAGCAACGTGTCGCTCGCCGCCGGCAGGTTGGCGAGGCAGGCGCGCCAGGCGGCGCGATAGGCCGCCGTCTCCTCGTCCGGTGTCGGCCGGCCGCTGGCGGCGGGCAGATACCAGTCGGGCAGCAGCATCGCCGCATCGATCAGCGCCTCGCCGGCATAAGCGCCGAGGCCGGGCAACGGCGCGCGTTGGCCGGCATGATGCAAGACGACCAGCACGTCGGTGGCGCGCGTATAGAGCTCGCCTTCGTCGCCACCCGCTTCGAGCACGCGGGCGAAGGTGTCGTCGCCGAGATCTTCCAGCAGCAGGAAGCCGTTGGCCTCGTCCTCGGCATGGATCACCGGCGCGCTGAGACCGAGCCCGATCAGGTGACGGCCGATGCGCACGAACGGCCGCACGTCTTCCTGCGGCGGCGGGGCATCCATGACGACGGCCGAGCCGCTCGGCCGGCGAAGCCTGAAGTACTTGCGGAACGAGGCGTCGCCCGCCAGCAGCCGCTCGTCGGCGTCACCCCAGCCGGCGTGGCGGACGAAATCGGCGCGCAGCCGGTCGCGTTCAGAGGCCGCCAAAGCGGGCTTCTCCCTGCAGATCGGCGCGCCTGCCGTCGCCCTCCATGGCCAGCGTCACCGTGAGCCGCTCGCGGGGCAGCAGCGTGCCCAGCCGTTCCGCCCATTCAACCAGCGCCACGCCGTCGGCGCGCGCCTCCTCCCAGCCCAGTTCGAACACCTGCTCCGGCTCCTCCAGGCGGTAGAGGTCGAAGTGCCAGAAGACGCCCACCGGCGTGTCGTAGACCTCGACCAGGGTGAAGGTCGGGCTGGGCACGATCAGCGCCGGATCGCCCGAAGCGGCGCGCAGGATGGCACGCGCCAGCGTGGTTTTGCCGACACCCAGCCCGCCCTGCAAGGCCACGACGTCACGCGGCTTCAGGCGCCCGGCGAGGGACGCCCCCAGCCGCTCCGTGGCGGCTTCGTCAGGCAGGAAAAAAGAAAAAGTCGGCACCGGCGCTCCCGATGCCGACTTTTAACACGTTGCCCCCGGCGTGCGTCCTGTGGGTCGATCAGTAGCGGTAGAGATCGCCCTTGAAGGGGCCGAGCTCGGGCACGCCGATGTACTTCGCCTGGTCGGGACGGAGCTTGGTCAGCTTGGCGCCGACCTTTTCGAGATGCAGGGCCGCCACCTTCTCGTCGAGCGACTTGGGGAGGGTGTAGACCTTCTTCTCGTACTTGCCCGGGTTGGCGAAGATCTCGATCTGCGCCAGCGTCTGGTTGGAGAACGAGGCCGACATCACGAAGCTCGGATGGCCGGTGGCGTTGCCGAGATTGACCAGCCGGCCTTCGGACAGCACGATGATGCGCTTGCCGTCGGGGAACTCGACCTCGTCGACCTGCGGCTTCACGTTGTGCCACTTGAAGTTCTTGAGGTTGCCGATCTGGATCTCGCTGTCGAAGTGGCCGATGTTGCAGACGATGGCGCGGTGCTTCATCGCCTTCATGTGGTCGAGCGTGATCACGTCGACATTGCCGGTGGCGGTGACGAAGATATCGGCACGCGGCGCGGCATCTTCCATGGTGACGACCTCGTAGCCCTCCATCGCCGCCTGCAGGGCGCAGATCGGATCGACCTCGGAGACCATGACGCGGCAGCCGGCCTGGCGCAGCGAGGCGGCGGAGCCTTTGCCGACGTCGCCGAAGCCCGCGACCATGGCGACCTTGCCCGCCATCATGACGTCGGTGCCGCGGCGGATGCCGTCGACCAGCGATTCACGGCAGCCGTAGAGATTGTCGAACTTCGACTTGGTGACCGAATCGTTGACGTTGATGGCCGGCCACAGGAGTCGGCCATCCTTCTCCATCTGGTAGAGCCGGTGCACGCCAGTCGTGGTTTCCTCGGTGACGCCGCGGATCGCCGCGCCGAGCTTGGCGTACCAGCCGGGCTTGGCCTTGTTGGTCCTGGCGATCGCCTTGTAGAGGACCTCTTCCTCCTCGTTGGTCGGCTTGGCGATCAGCGATGGATCCTTCTCGGCGCGCATGCCGAGATGGACCAGCAGCGTGGCGTCGCCGCCGTCGTCCAGGATCATGTTGGGTTCGCCGCCGTCGCCCCATTCGAAGATCTTGTGGGTGTAGTCCCAGTACTCCTCGAGGCTCTCGCCCTTGATGGCGAAGACCGGCGTGCCGGCCTTGGCGATGGCGGCAGCGGCATGGTCCTGGGTCGAGTAGATGTTGCACGAGGCCCAGCGCACGTCGGCGCCCAGCGCCTTCAAGGTCTCGATCAGCACGCCCGTCTGAATGGTCATGTGCAAGGAGCCGGCGATGCGCGCGCCTTTCAGCGGCTTCTTGGGGCCGTATTCCTTGCGAATGGCCATGAGACCCGGCATCTCGGTCTCCGCCATGTCGAGTTCCTTGCGGCCCCAGTCGGCGAGCCCGATATCCTTGACGACATAATCCTGGGCCATTTGGCGCTCCGCGCTGCAAGGGGATGGAAAGGCGGGCGTGTCATATCAGCGGCCCGCCGCCGCCTCAACGCGGCCCATGCGCATATAAGCAAGAATTTATGGCGATATTCCCACGTCTTTATTTCCTCCCCACGAAGTGCGAGGTGGTGGGGACACCTCTCCTCGCAGATGAGGGGGAGGAAGGCCTAGTCCTCGCCGAACTTGCTCTCGACCAGCGCCGACAGGGCGGCCATGGCCTCGACGCCCTGGCGGCCCGAGCAGGAGAGCTCGATCTCGCTGCCGATGCCGGCGGCCAGCATCATCAGGCCCATGATGGAGAGGCCGGAGACTTCCTGGCCCTTGAAGCTGACGCGGATGGTCGCATCGAACTGGCCGGCGGTGCGCACGAACTTGGCGGCGGCGCGGGCGTGCAGGCCGCGCTTGTTGGCAATCGAGAGGGTCCGGCGGAGCGCGCCAATGCCGGCATCCGCGCCTTGCGACGCGGCGTCGCTCACGAAGCTTCCTTGGCCAGGATGCGCGAGGCGACGGTGATGTATTTGCGGCCGGCTTCCTGGGCCATGCGCACGGCCTCGGCGATCGGCCGGTTGCGCACCGAGGCGAGCTTCACCAGCATCGGCAGGTTGACGCCGGCCAGCACCTCGATGCGCGCCTGTTCCATGATCGAGATCGCGAGATTGGAAGGCGTGCCGCCGAACATGTCGGTCAGCACGATCACGCCGTCGCCCTTGTCGCAGGCTCGCGCGCTTTCCAGGATCTCGGCGCGCCGCTTTTCCATGTCGTCGTCGGCGCCGATGCATACCGTCGAGACGCATTGCTGTGGACCGACGACATGTTCGAGCGCGGCCAGAAATTCACGCGCCAGATTGCCGTGGGTAACCAGTACGATACCAATCATGTCGTTCGCTCTGCCCCTGCGCCACCAGCCCCCCCGGCTGCTTCGGCGTCCCGGTGGGAGAGACTGACGGAGCGGCCCGCGCCGCGCAACCAGTCCGCCAGCTCCTCGGCTACCGCCACGGAGCGATGACGGCCGCCGGTGCAGCCAATGGCAATGGTCAAATAGCTTTTTCCCTCTGCGTCAAAACGCGGCAGCAGGGGCCCGACCAGACCCTTGAGCCCGTCCAGGAACGGCCGGTAGCCGGGGTCGCTGGCGACGTAGGCGGCAACCGCCGGGCTGCGGCCGGTGAGCGGCTTCAGCGTCGGCTCATAATGCGGGTTCTTGAGGAAGCGGACATCGAACACGAGGTCGGCCTCGCGCGGCAGGCCACGCCGATAGGAGAAGGACATCACCGAAAGCCGCGTCCCGGGGCCGCGGCCGAGCGCAAAGTGGCCGCCGAGCAGTTGCTTGAATTCGTGCGGCGAGAGCGCCGAGGTGTCGATCACCACGTCGGCCGAATCACGCATCCAGCCGATCTGGCGACGCTCTTCGATGATGCCGTCCGCCACCGGACGGTCGGGTGCCAACGGGTGCGGCCGGCGCGATTCGGTGTAGCGGCGCTGCAGCGTTTCGGTTTCACATTCGAGGAACAGCAGGCGCGCCCTGATGTCGGACCGTTCGCGCAGCCTGCGGACCTGCCGCACCAGCTCGTGCGGATCGAAGCCGTAGGTGCGGGTGTCGACGCCGAAGGCGAGGGGAGCCGCCATCTCGCCGGGATTGCCGGCAGTCGAGCGCATCAGGTCGCCGAGCAGGGGCAGCGGAATGTTGTCGACCGCGACGTAGCCCATGTCGTCCAGGGCATGCAGCGCGGTGATGCGGCCGGCGCCGGACAGGCCGGTGACGACAACGAACGGCCGTCGCGTGTCATGGCTGGCGGACGAGGCGCCGATCGGGGCAGAGGAGGTAGGGCTGTCGGGCATGGCGGAAGCCACGCCAATCATGCGACCGCGATTCCCATCAAAGCAAGGCGCAACTTCGCAGAGGCGGAGGCCTCGAAAGGCGCCAGCATCAGCACCGGCAAGGCGACACCCAGCAGGGATTCTGGATTCGTTTCGGGCAGGCGCTCGATGCGTTCCGGTGGCGCCAGGTCGACCAGCAAAACTACCGGCGCACGGGCCACCAGTTGATCACGGGCAAGCTTCACGATGCCCACGCCGCGCGCCTCGATCAGGCCGGCGATCCTGGCAGGGGCGCTGGCGATGACGGATTTTCCCCGGCGGACAAGCTGGGTCTGGTCGTCGGCCACCAGGCGGGCGCCCGACTCGATCAGGCGCAACGCCAGGTCGGACTTTCCTGCCCCGGAAGGCCCGCGCAGCAAGACCGCGCGCCAGCTCCGGCCGCGCGGACGAAACGCCACGCATGTCGCATGCATCAGCGTCGTCATGCGGACATCACTTGCCGGCGGCGGCCGGCACGCGAATGGTGAAGCGCGCGCCCAGCACGCGGCCGCCCTCTGGTTCATTGGTGGCGGCGCGGCGATTGGTAGCCGAGATCGAGCCGCCGTAGGTCTCCATGATCTGCCGGCAGATCGACAGACCCAGCCCCGAATGCTGGCCGAAATGCTCGGTCGGGCGCTCCGAATAGAAACGCTGGAAGATCGATTCGAGGTTCTCTTCGGGAATGCCGTGGCCCTCGTCGTCGATGGTGACGACGAACGGGCCGCCGCGCGGCTCGCGGCTCAGCTCGACCACGATGCGCGAGCCGGGCGGACTGAACGACAGCGCATTGTCGATGACGTTGCGGAACACCTGGCCGTAGCGGCCGTCATGGCCGTGCGCGGCGAAAGGCGGGTTGGCGGCGAGCCGGTACTCGACCTCGACGCCTGACTTCTGCGAGGCGGTAACGGCGTAGTGGCGCACCATGTCGCCCAGCAACGCGTTCAGGTCGACCGGCTTGACCTCGCCGCGCATCAGCTCGGCATCGAGCCGCGAGGCGTCCGAGATGTCGGAGATCAGCCGGTTCAGCCGGTTGATGTCGTCCATCACGATGGCCATCAGCTTTTCCCGCCGATCGGGATTGAGATCGGGCCGCGCCGCCATCTCGATCGCCGAGCGGAGCGAGGTCAGCGGATTCTTGAGCTCATGCGCCACGTCGGCAGCGAAGCTCTCGATGGTGTTGATGCGTTGCCACAGCGCGTCGGTCATCGAGCGCAGCGCATCGTTCAGGTCGCCGATCTCGTCGCCGCGCTTGCCGAGGTCGGGGATTTCCGGCCGGCTCTCGCGTGCCAGCCGGACCTCGTCGGCGGCGCGCGCCAGGCGCACGATCGGCTGGGTGATGGTGCCGGCGAGGTAGAGCGACAGCAGCACCGTGATGCCGAGTGCGGCGGCGGCAATCACCATCATGTCGTAGCGCACCTCGCGCAGCGAGGCGGCGATGGCGCGGTTGTCGCGCGTCAGCATCAGCGCGCCCAGCACCTGCTTGTAGCGTTGCACCGGCACGGCGGCGCTCAGGATCAGCCGGCCGTCGGGGGCCATTCGCACGGCCGAGGCGTTGAAGCCGCGCAGCGCACTCGCCGCCTCGGGAAAGTCGCGCACGGTGGGGGAGGCGCGCTCGACATATTCGGGAAAGCGGTCGGCGCGCGACAGCTGGCGGGCGAACCAGTCGCCGAGCCGTTCGCCCAACTCCGGATCGACGGTGGCGGGCTCTTCCGGCGGTGGCAGCGGCATCACGTGGATGCGGCCGGCCTCGCTCAGCACCGCCGAATCGCCCAGGAGTTCGCCGGTCTCGCTGAACAGCCGGGCGCGCACGCCGGTCGGGCGGACCAGCCGGGTGAGGAGCTGGCGCGCCTCGTCGGCGTCGAGGCGGTTGACGGTGGTCTCGCCGCCCGCCACCGCGACCTCGCTGATCCCCGCCGCCACCATCTCGCCCTGCACGGCGAGCGAGGCGAGTTCAGCGTCGATCAGTTCTTCCTCGTAGTCGCTGAGATAGACCGCGCCCAGGGTCAACAACGCCACCGGCACGATGTTGAGCAGCAGGATGCGGCGCGTGAGCGGCGAATGGCGTCGCGTGGCGCTGCGGCGGCGGCGCAACAGCGAGGGCGATTCGGCGGGCCGCGCCGGCGCAGGCGCGACGCTGCGGCGGCCGAACGCCGCGGCAATCCGCGAACCCAAGCCCTGCAGTCCGAACCGGCGCCGGCCGGGCTCAGGAGTCGCGGTATCGGTATCCGATGCCATAGAGCGTTTCGATCTGCTCGAACTCGCCGTCGACCTCGCGGAACTTGCGGCGCACCCGCTTGATGTGGCTGTCGATGGTGCGGTCGTCGACATAGATCGTCTCGCCGTAGGCGGCGTCCATCAGCTGGTCGCGGTTCTTCACGTGGCCCGGCCGCTCGGCGAGCGATTTCAGGAGCAGGAACTCGGTGACGGTGAGGTGCACCTCCTTGCCCTTCCAGGTGCATTGATGGCGGCTGGGATCGAGCACCAGCTCGCCGCGTACGATACGTTCGGCCTGGCCCTCGCCCTTGGGGCCGCTGGTGTCGGCGCGGCGCAGCACGGCGCGGATGCGTTCCAGCAGCAGGCGCTGGGAGAACGGCTTCCGGATGAAATCGTCGGCGCCCATGCGCAGGCCCAGCACCTCGTCGATCTCCTCGTCCTTGGAAGTGAGGAAGATCACCGGGAACTGGTGCGTCTTGCGAATGCGGTTCAGGAGCTCCATGCCGTCCATACGCGGCATCTTGATGTCGAAGATGCCCAGATCGGGCGGTGACTGGGCGAGCCCCTCCAGCGCCGAGGCGCCGTCATTGTAGGTCTTGATCTGGAAGCCCTCGGCCTCGAGCAGCATCGACACGGAGGTGAGGATGTTGCGGTCGTCGTCGACAAGGGCAATGTTTTTGCGCACGGCTTGGCTTCTCCTGACGGGGCGGGCAGCGGGCAATGGTAACACAGACCGGGCCGTTGCCGCCGCTGCCCCGATCTGCCATCGCTAAGGATGAATTAAGGCGTTTTTGACCTCGAAAAATGACCGACGACATGCCTCGCGCCGTGCGCGACCTGGTCCGTGGACTGGATCGCGCCGCCCTGGCCACTGCCCTGCCTGTGCAAAGCGGGGCCTGGCCCTACGCCTCGCTGGTGCTGGTGGCGGTCGACCATGACCTGTCGCCGATCCTGCTGTTGAGCGATCTTGCGGAACATACCAAGGCCATCGCGGCCGACGGCCGGGTCGCGCTGCTGTTCGACGGCACCCAGGGTCTCGAGCAGCCCCTGACCGGCCCGCGGGTCACCCTGGTCGGGCGCGCCGAGCGCACCGCCGACAAGCGCCTGGGCCGCCGCTTTCTCGCCCGCCATCCGGATGCCGGGATGTATGCCGGCTTCAAGGATTTCAATTTCTACCGGGTCGTCGTGCAGCGCGCCCATCTGGTGGCCGGCTTCGGCAAGATACAGTGGCTGAGTGCCGCCGAACTGGCGGTGCCGGCTGCCGTCGGCTTGGCCGAAAGCGAGGACGGGATCGTCCGGCACATGAACGAGGACCATGCCGACGCGGTCCAGCTCTATGCCGCCAAGCTGCTCGGCCGCGCCGGCAGCGACTGGCGGATGACCGGCATCGACGCGGAAGGGATCGATCTCAGGCAGGCCGGCCAGGTCGCACGGCTCGCCTTTGATGCGCCTTTGAATGCTGCCGGCGAGGCACGAAAGGTATTGGTCACTCTCGTCGCCAAAGCACGGGCCGCCTGATTCCGCGGCGCGGCATGCTGTTCGCAGTTGCGAGATCGATTCACATGATCCTCAACACTAACTGTCGCAGGGCCTTGCCACCCCATATCCGTCCCAGTAGCGCATAGGGTTGAAAGGAGCGCGTTGGTCTATACGTCTCTCGGGATAAGCCGGACAAAGCAAAAGCAGGAGAAACGCTGTGCAACAGGCGGGCTTCGTCATCCCCAAATTCGGGATCGAATCGCTTGGGTTGAAGAACCTAAGCAACGTTCATTGGAACCTCTCGGTTCCTGCGCTCTACGAAGAGGCGGTGCGTCGCCGCGAAGGCAGCATCGCGGACGGCGGGGCATTCGCGGTGCGCACCGGCGTGCATACCGGCCGTTCGCCCAACGACAAGTTCTTCGTCGAGGATTCGGAGAGCAGCGGCCGCATCGACTGGGGCAAGACCAACAAGCCGATCTCCCCCGAGCGCTACCGCGCGCTCTACAACCGCATGCTGGGCTACGCCCAGCGCCGCGAGCTGTTCGTGCGCGACTGCTGGGCCGGCGCCGATCCGGCGCATCGGATCGGCGTGCGCGTCATCACCGAGACCGCCTGGCACAACCTGTTCGCCAGGAACATGTTCCTGCGGCCGCGGCGCGAGGAGCTCGAGGGCTTCAAGCCCGAGTTCACGATCCTGAACCTGCCGGGCTTCCAGGCCGAGCCGAAGCTCGACGGCACGGCGTCGGATTGCGCTGTCCTGGTCAATTTCACCGACCGGGTCGTGGCGATCTGCGGTACCTGGTATGCCGGCGAGATCAAGAAGTCGGTGTTCACCATCCTGAACTACCTGCTGCCCGACCGGAACGTGCTGCCCATGCACGCCTCGGCCAATGTCGGGCCGAAGGGCGACGTGGCGATTTTCTTCGGCCTGAGCGGCACCGGGAAGACCACGTTGTCGGCCGACCCGTCGCGCACCCTGCTGGGCGACGACGAGCACGGCTGGGGCGAGAGCAGCCTCTTCAACTTCGAGGGCGGCTGTTATGCCAAGGTGATCAAGCTCAGTCGCGAAGCCGAGCCCGAGATCTACGCCACCACCGAGCGCTTCGGCACGGTGCTGGAGAATGTCGTGATCGATCCGGCGACCGGCGGCCTCGACCTCGATGACGGCCGCTATACCGAGAACACGCGCGCCTGCTATCCGCTCGAATTCATTCCCAATGCTTCGGCGTCGGGCATCGCCGACACGCCTCAGAACATCGTCATGTTGACGGCCGACGCCTTCGGCGTGCTGCCGCCGATCTCCCAGCTCAGCCCCGAGCAGGCGATGTATCACTTCCTGTCGGGCTACACCTCGCGCGTGGCCGGCACCGAGAAAGGCGTGACCGAGCCGCAGGCCACCTTCTCGACCTGCTTCGGCGCGCCGTTCATGCCGCGCCATCCGACGGTCTATGCCAAGATGCTGGGCGAGAAGATGGCGCGCCAGCACGTGAAATGCTGGCTGGTCAATACCGGTTGGTCGGGCGGCGGCTTCGGCGTCGGCGAGCGCATGTCGATCCGCCACACCCGCGCCATGGTGCGCGCCGCGCTCGACGGCAGGCTGGCCTCGATTGCAAGTTCGACCGATCCGCATTTCGGCATGCAGGTGCCCAGCGCCTGTCCGGACGTGCCCGGCGACGTGCTGAATCCGAAGAACACCTGGAAGGACAAGAAGGCCTACGACAGCGCCGCGCGCGACGTCGTCAGCCGCTTCGAGGCCAACTTCAAGCAGTTCGAGGGCCACGTCGACGGCAAGGTCTGCCAGGCCGGGATCCGCGCCGCCGCCTGATTCACGCCGTCGTCGACACCGGAATGTGACGACCGACCGCTGCGAGGGACCTTTCGCGTCGGGTTGGCGCACGTCATATGATGTCCTGGCTTGAGTACAATTCCTGACACCCCCACCGTCGTCGCGGCTCCGCCGCGGCGACCCTTTCGCGTGCCGCTGATCGCGGCGCTGGCGCTGGCCTTCGTTTCACTCGCGCTGATCTCGGGCATCGCCTACATCGTCGTGCTGGCCGACGCCAGCCCCATCGCCGAACGGCTGCTGGTCGACCGCGCTGCGCGTGTCGTCGATGCGCAGGTTGCCCTGGTCAGAAGCCGGCTCGATCCGGTCTCCGAACATCTCGAGCTGATCGCGGCTCTCGCCGCGCATGGCCGGCTCGATATCAGCTCGCCCGTCGATATGCGCGAAGCGCTATGGGTGATGATGACCAAGGTGTCGGCGATCTCGAGCGCCTCCTTCGCCACCTTCGACCTGAAATTGGACCGGGTCATCCGTTATCCCGACGGCAAGGTCACCCGCGATACCATCTCCCTCGTCGACGTGCCGCGCGGCCTCGAGCAATTTCGCCGGCTGCAGACCTCGCATATCACCTTTTGGGGGGATCCCTTCTGGAGCCACCCTCAGCAGCAACTGGTGCTGAACGTGCGCACGCCGGTGCGGCGTCTCGACGACGCCTTCATCGGCGAGCTGCTCGCCACCGTCGCGGTCGGCGACCTTTCATACCTGATCGGCGATGCGAGCCAGGGCGGCGGCGGGCGCTATTTCATCCTGGTGGGACACGACAAGGTTCTCGCTCACCGCAGGCTGGTCGATCCGCGCGGGCTCGGCCTCTCGGAAGACCGGCCGTTGCCGACCATCAAGGAAGTCGACGATCCTGTGCTGGCCCGGATCTGGGATCCGCCGGTGCGCAATGCGCAGATCGACCGCGTGTTGGGCAAGCTCGGCCACGTCGTCGAGGCCGAGGGACGGCGCTGGGTGTTCGTCTATAGCGAGCTGCGTCGCTACAGTACGGATGAGCCCTGGCTGGTCGGCCAGTATTTCCCGATCGAGGACGCAACCGGCGATCTCGACCGTCTGACCAGCGGCGCCATCGTCGGCGCGGCGACGCTTGCGGTCGCCTTTCTGCTGGCCCTGCTGATCGGGCTCAGCATGGCGCGGTCGATCCGCACCATCACCTCGGCCGCCGAATCGATCGAGCGCCTGGAGTTCGACCGGCCGTTTCATCGCCGTTCGCGGCTGCGCGAGATCGACGATGCCGGCCATAGCCTCGACAAGGCGCGCGGCGCGCTGAAATGGTTCGGCGCCTACGTGCCCCATCGCCTGGTCTTCCGTTTGATGGAGCTCGGCGAGGATGCGGTGCGCTCGCGCCGGCGCAACGTGACGGTGATGTTCAGCGACATCGTCGAATTCACGCCGCATGCCGAGGACCTGCCCGAGCAGGAGACGGCGGATCTGCTCAACCACCATTTCGCCCTGCTCGGTGCTTGCATCGACCACGAGCAGGGCGTGATCGACAAATACATCGGCGACTCGGTCATGGCGGTGTGGGGCGGCTTGTCCCGGATGGACGACCATGCCGACCATGCGGTGCGCGCCGCGCTCGCCATCGCCCGGGTGATTGGCGAGGACAATGCAATCCGGCGCGCCGCCGGCCATCCGGTGATCCGCGTGCGCATCGGCTTGCATTCCGGCCCGGTGGTGGTGGGCAATATCGGCGCGCCCGGCAGGGTCAACTTCACGGTGGTCGGCGACACGGTGAACATCGCCCAGCGCTTCGAGCAGCTCGGCAAGGAGTTCATGAAGGATGGCGAGGAGATGGTCGTGCTGGTGAGCGGCGACACGCTGGCCGCGGTGAAGGATCGCGACGGCCTCGGCATCGGTCCGCTCACGTCGACGCTGCGTCAAGTCAAGGGGCATGACAAGCCCGTCGAGGTCTATCGCCTGGTGTGAGCGGCGTCGCGTGCTGGACGGACCCGCGCATCCGCCGTTAGTGTGGCGTCCATCGGTCTGGGGAGACTGGATGGAAGCGGGCAAAAAATGAAGCGACGGGACCTGGTAGTCGTATCGACGGCGGCATTGGCATGGGGACCGATCCGCACGTTGCAGGCCCAGACCACCATGCCAGGCACTCCCCCCAGTACGACAACCACACCGACTACGACGCCAAGTACGACACCAAGTACGACACCGGGCACGGCGCCAACTTCGACCGCGTCGGCAAGTGCTGCATCGGGCTCCCAGCCGTTCACCGCCGCGCAGCTCGACCAGTTGCTGGCGCCGATCGCCCTCTATCCTGACGATCTTTTGGCGCAGCTCCTGATGGCGGCGAGCTATCCGCTTGAAGTGGTCGAGGCGGCCCGCTGGTCGAAGGACAATCCCAGCCTCAAGGGCGCCGCCGCCCTGGCCGCGGTGAAGGACAAGGGCTGGGACGTCAGTGTGACGTCGCTGGTGGCCTTCCCGCAGGTCCTGGCGATGATGAACAGCAAGCTCGACTGGACCCAGAAAGTCGGCGACGCGATGATCGCCCAGCAGTCCGACGTGGCGGCCTCCATCCAGCGATTGCGCGCCCAGGCGCAAGCCGCCGGCAACCTCAAGACCACGCCGCAGCAGACGGTGACGCAGCAGCCGGCCAGCGCCGGCGCGCCGGCGGATACGCCGCCCGCGATCGTCATCCAGCCGACCGATCCGGACACGGTCTACGTGCCGGCCTACAACCCGAACTGGGCCTACGGATCGTGGCCTTATCCCGATTGTCCGCCGTCCTACTTCCCGCCGACCGACTACGGTTGGGGTGGCTACTATGGCGGCGGCGGTTGGAGCGGCGGCTTCAGTTTCGGCCTGGGCTTCGCGGTCGGCGGCGCCTTCTTCGGCGGCTGGAGCTGGGGCGGTGGCTGGGGCGGCGGTTGGGGTTGGCGCGGCTGGAGCAGCTGGGGCTATCACAGCTACACGCGAATCGATGTCGACCGGGCGACCCACATCACCAACAACTTCAACCGCAACTATTATCACGACGACCATTGGAACCATGATCCGGCGCATCGCCACGGCGTGCCCTATCGCGACAAGGCGAGCCGCGAGCGCTATGACCAGCACCATCCCGACGCCGCCCAGCGCCAGTCCTTCCGTGGTTTGATCGACCACGACCAGCGCGGCACCGGGCTGCAGGGCGCGAGCGAGCATCGCGACCAGGGCAGCCGGCCGAACGACGGACGCGGCACTGACGGACGCGGCACTGACGGGCGCGGCACCGAGGGACCGCGAACCGAAAGGGGCAACGAGAACCGGGGCAACGAGAATCGCGGTGACGAAGGCCGGCGCGACGGATTGCGCGGCAACGACTGGCGCGGCAACGAGAACCACGGCGGCGTCCACCGCAGCGCCTTTCACGGCGTCAACCACGGCCATGAGGTGCAGCGGGAATCCGCCCGCGGACACTCCTACGCCCACCATGCCAGTTATCATCCCAGAGGGGGCGGCGGACACGGCGGTGGCGGCCATGGCGGTGGGCATGGAGGCCGGCGATGAGCGGTTTGGTGCTTCGGCGGGGCCTCCTGGCGCCCGTCCTCGTGGCGGCCATCGCTGGCCGCGCGGCGGCGCAGCAGGACAAGACACAGGGCTTTCCGACGGCCGATGCGGCGGCTGCGGCGCTCACCGAAGCGGTGCGCAAGGACGACGACAAGGCGATCGCGGCCATGCTGGGCGAGTGGTGGCGCGTCTTCGTGCCCAATCGCGAGCGCGATTTCGGCCGCGAGCGCACACTCTATCTCGCGGCCTGGGACGCCAGCCACAAGGTCAACATCGACGGCGACAAGGCCGTCGTCGAGGTCGGCACGACCGGCTGGACGTTGCCGATTCCCATCGTCAAGGACGGCACGGACTGGCGCTTCGATTCCGACGCCGGCATCGACGAGCTGGGCGCGCGCGAGATCGGCCGCGACGAGCTGGGCGCCATCCAGACCCTGCTCGCCATCGTCGACGCCCAGCGCGAATATGCCGAAATGGATCCGATGAAGACCGGCTCGCCGGTCTATGCCCGCCGTCTGAAAAGCCTGCCGGGAAAGAAGGACGGCCTCTACTGGCCGGCCGCTCCCGGCGAGCCCCAAAGTCCGCTGGGCGAGCAAGTCGCCAACGCACAGGACGACGGCATCGCCCCGGGCGGCCATTATGGCTACAATTTCCGCCTGCTCTACGCCCAGGGACCGGCGGCGCCGGGCGGCGCGCTCAGCTATCTGGTGAACGGCCGCATGCTGAGCTTCGCCGCCATCGCCTGGCCGGGCCACTATGGAGAGACCGGCATCATGACCTTCATGGTCAACCACGACGGCGTCGTCTATCAGCGTGATCTCGGACCCGAGACGCGTCTGCTGGCGCCGGCGATCGCCAGCTTCAACCCGGAGACGGGTTGGGAGAAAGCGGATGTGACGCCCTGATGGGCCATGTAGCGGGAGAGTGAGATGATGAGAAACAAGATCCTTATGCTACTCGTTGCGACGGGCTTGCTCGGCGGCTGCGAGAACATGTCACCCGGCCAGAAGGGCGCGGTGACCGGCGCGGCCCTGGGCAGCGGCATCGGCCTGGTGGCCGGTGGCAGTTTCGGCACGGTGGTCGGCGCCGGCCTGATCGGCGGCGCGGCGGGCTATATCGTCGGCAACGCGGTCCAGTGACAAACCAACAGAGAGTTCCGAAATGATCTGCAAATCCTTCGTTGCCGCCGGCGCGCTGCTGCTCGTCACGACTGCCGCCCAGGCGCAGATGCCGCCGACCAACTTCGACCAGGCGGCCTACATCACCTGCAAGGAAGCGCATGCCATGCAGCCCGAGGCACGCAAGACGCTGGCGATCTTCCTCGCCGAGCACGCCTCGCGCTATCACGGTGTGACGATCCCTGACGGTCCCCAAGGGGCGCAGATCGCCTATCTCGTGCGCGGCGGCTGTACCCTGGCGCCCGACGCCTATCTGTTCACGGTGATCGACCGGGCGATCATTGCGGAGATGAGCAAGCTGCCGAAAAGGCAGTAGCCGTCGGGCAAAACACGGCCCGGAGGAAACCATGTGGGTCCGCAATGCCTGGTACGTCGCCGGCTGGCTGCCCGAGTTCGCGCCGGGCGCCATTCATGCCCGGACCATCATCGACCAGCCGCTCGCGCTTTACCGCACCGCCGACGGCGGGCTGGCGGCGCTCGAGGATCGCTGCTGTCACCGCTTCGCGCCCCTCTCGATGGGCCGGCTCGAGGGCGACGACTTGCGCTGCATGTATCACGGGCTGAAGTTCGCGCCCGACGGGCGCTGCATCGAGATCCCCGGCCAGGTGCTCATTCCGCAGAGCGCCTGCGTGCGCCGCTACCCCGTCACCGTGCGCGGCGGCTGGGTATGGGTGTGGATGGGCGAGGCAGCGGCCGACCCCACCGCGGTTCCGCCCTCGCTGGCGCTCGACGATCCGGACTACCGGCTGAAAGCGGGCCATCTCGACTACGCCGCGCATTACCTCCTGATCGACGACAATCTCCTCGATCTCTCGCACCTCTCCTTCGCGCACGAGAAGACCCTGGGGCTCGACATGCCGCAATGGGCCGATGAGCGGCCGCGCATGCTGACGCTGGAGCGCGGCCTGCGCGTGCAGCGCTGGATCACGGACCACACGCCGCGCGGCTTCCTGAAGAAGCAGGTGGGCGAGCGCGCCGACGTCTGGAATTCCTACGACTTCGTCTTTCCCGGGGTCTTCCTGCAGCGCACCAGCTTCTACCCGGCGGGAACCGCCCGGCAGAGCGGTGGCCAGGAACCCGATCGGCCGCCGCTCTTCCATCGCATCGACGAGCAGGCCGTGACGCCGGTTTCGGCGCGCGCCTCGCGCTACTTCTACGCGGCGGGCGCCCGCGCGGGCGACATCGAGGCCGACAGGCTCGATCGCCTGTTCGCCGTCACCGAGACCGCCTTCGGCGAGGACAAGGCGTTGATCGAGGGCCAGCAGAAGCTGATCGACCTCGAACCGGAGCGGCGCATGCTGCCGACCAGCCTCGACGCCGGGCCGACCCGCTTCCGTCGCCTGGTCGAAGACCTGCTGGTCTCCGACGGCGCGCCGCCGGCCGGTGTCAGGTCAGCTTCACCATGATGTGCTTGGCATAGGCCGGGCGGGTCGCCAGCCGGTCGTACCAGGTCCGCAGGTTCTTGAGCTCGGGCCGCTCGATCTCGAGGGCATACCAGCGGTGGACGAAGCAGCCGACCGGGATGTCGCCCATGGTGAAATGCGGACCGGCGACATAGCGGCGGTCGGCGAGATGCGCGTCGAGCCGGCCGAACAGCTTGCCGGCGTCCACCGCGGCCTTCTTGATGGCCGCCATGTCGCGCTTGTCCGGCGGCGTGCGCACCAGCCCCCAGAACACCACCCTCATGCTCTCGGAGATCGTGCTGAGCTGCCAGTCCATCCAGCGGTCCGCCTCGCTGCGCTGGCCGGGATCGTTGGGCCACAAGGTGCCCGCCGCGTATTTGGCCGAAAGGTAGCGCACCGCCGAATTGCTCTCCCAGATTATGCGGCCGCCATCGTCAATGGTCGGCACGACGCCGTTGGGATTCATCGCGAGATACCACGCCTGGTCGTTGCCGCCAAAGGCGCCGCCCACGTCGGTGCGCTCGTAGGCGATACCGCATTCGTCGGCGGCCCACAGTACCTTCATGACGTTGATCGAATTGGCCCGTCCCCAGATCTTCATGGCTCTTCTTTCTCCGCTATCAGCATTCCCATTCCGTCGCGCCATCGCCGATCCGCAGAAGCTGCTTGGTGTTGGGATTGTCGCCGGGCTGAGGCGATACGCCCTCGAACCGCACGTGCGATTCGTCGATCCAGACCGGCTTGGGCCGCAGGAATGAATTGGGGCCGGCGCCGGCGCAGGCCGGCATCGCGGTCACCTCGAGCACCTTCGGCGGGTCGGCGGTCATGTCGACGAGATTGAGCTCGACGCCGGCCATCAGATTGGATTGCAGGGCCACCGCGCGGTGGCCCGACGGCGACGGCACCGGCAGGGCCGCCAGCTGTGTCGTGCGGCCGTCCCGCGCCGATATCAGGTAGGCCATGCTGTCCTCGTAGAGGCCGACCGCCACGACGTAGTAGCCCAGCGCCGGCCACCAGGCGGCCAAGCGGTGCTTGCGAAAGCGATCGGCCTCGCAGGCGGCTTGATCGTCGCAGTCGGTGATCTTGAGCGTGCGGTTTTCCGGCAGCTTGAGCTTCAGGATGGGACCTTCGCGAAAAGCCCGGTCGGGGATTGCCGCCAACACGGCCGCTTCGGCTGGGTCGGCCGCCTTCGCGCCCTTGGGCGCCGTGCAACAAGGCTGGTCCTCGATCGTCATCTTCGAGCCCCACAGCAATCCCTTCGAGGGCATTGCCGTGCGCTCGCCTGTCTGCGCCTGGGAGGGCGCGGTGAGGAGCAAGGCTGCGAGGACAAGGACCGGCCGCATCATCGACATTGGCATCGTCCTAGTGCGCTGCGGCCCAATTGTCGCCGACACCGGTATCGACGACCAGCGGCACCGAGAGCGTGGCGGCGCCTTCCATGACCTTGCGCGTCACATCCTTGGTCTTGTCGATCTCCTTGTCGGGCACCTCGAACAGGAGTTCGTCGTGGACCTGCAGCAGCATGCGGCTCTTGAGCCGGGCGGTCTTGAGCGCCGAGGGCAGGCGGATCATCGCCCGCTTGATGATGTCGGCGGCGCCGCCCTGCAGCGGGGCGTTGATCGCCGCGCGCTCGGCGAAGGCGCGCATGCCCTGGCTCTTGTCGTTGATGTACTTCAGGTGGACCTTGCGGCCGAACGGCGTCTTCACGTAGCCGTGCTGGCGCGCGTACACCTTGGTCGCCTCGATATAGTCGCGGATGCCGGGATAGCGCAGGAAGTACTTGGCGATGTAGTCGCGCGCCTCGGGCTGGCCGATGCCGAGCTGGTTGGCGAGACCGAAGGCCGAGATGCCGTAGATGATGCCGAAGTTGATGGCCTTGGCGCGCCGCCGCACCAGCGGGTCCATGCCCTTGACCGGCACGCCGAACATCTCGCTGGCGGTGATGGCATGGATGTCGTCACCGCGCGCGAAGGCCTCCTTGAGCGAGACGATGTCGGCCACGTGGGCGAGCAGCCGGAGCTCGATCTGCGAGTAGTCGGCCGACAGCAGCTTGTGGCCGGTCTCGGCAATGAAGGCCTGGCGGATCTTGCGACCTTCCTCGGTGCGCACCGGGATGTTCTGCAGGTTGGGATCGGTCGAGGCGAGCCGGCCGGTCGCCGCCCCGGTCATCTGGTAGGAGGTATGCACGCGTCCCGTCTTGGCATCGAGCTCGCGGACCAGCGCGTCGGTGTAAGTGCCCTTGAGCTTGGAGATCTGCCGATGCTCCATGATCTTGACCGGCAGCGCATGACCCTGGGCCGCGAGGTCTTCCAGGATGCTGACATCGGTCGCCCATGAGCCGTTCTTGTTGCGCTTGCCGCCCGGCAGCTTCTGCTCGTCGAACAGGATCTCGCCCAGTTGCTTGGGCGAGCCGACATTGAAGGGTCGGCCGGCGAGCTTGTGGAGCTCCTGCTCGAGCTCGAGCATCCGCTTTTCGAAGTCGGAGGACAGCGCTCTGAGCTTCTGCGCGTCGATCTTGATGCCCGCCGTCTCCATGCCGAGCAGGACGGGGATCAAGGGCCGCTCGATTGTCTCGTACAGGCCGACCATGTGCTCGCTGGCCAGCCGCGGCTTGAACCGCGCCCAGAGCTGCAGGGTGACGTCGGCGTCCTCGGCGGCGTAGTCGCGCGCCTTGTCGATCGGCACCTTGTCGAAGCCCACCTGCTTGGCGCCGCTGCCGGTAACGTCGGAGAACTTGATGGTCTCCTGGCCGAGATAGAGCTTGGCCAGATCGTCCATGCCGTGATTGTGCTTGCCGGCGTCGAGCACGAAGGACAGCAGCATCGTGTCGTCGACCGGGCCGATCTCGACGCCGTGGCGACGCAACACGCACATGTCGTACTTGATGTTCTGGCCAACCTTCAGCACCGCGGGGTCTTCCAGCAGGGGCTTCAGCTTGGCGATCGCCGTCTTGAGCGGCAGCTGGCCCGGCAGCAGCTTGCCGGCGTCATCCTTGTTGTCGCCTGGGCCGCCCAGATCGAGCGCGCCCTGGGCCTCGCCGCCCGGCGTGCGATGGCCAAGCGGCAGGTAGGCCGCCCGGCGGCGCGTGGAATTGACATTGCCCCACGGTCCTTCGAGCAACGCCAGCGAGATGCCGACCAGGCCGGCATTGTTGGAATCGAGCGCGTCGGTTTCGCAGTCGAAGGCGACGACGCCGGCCTTGGTCGCCTCGGCCACCCACACGTCGAGCGCCTTCTCGTCCTGGATCAGCTCGTAGTCGGCGGCGGTGAAGGGCTGGTTGGACCGGGGCGCGGCGGTTGGCGCCGGTTTGGAGTCGACGGGTTCCGCCTTCTTGGCCGGCGCGGGTGGCGCGGCCGGCGCTACCGGCGCCGTCGCCTCGCCCAGTTCGCCGGTGAAGCGGTTCAGCAGGCTCTTGAAGCCTTGCAGCTCCAGCCACGGCAGCAGCACGTTGGGATCGGGCTTCCGCTTGTCGAAGGCCTCGGGCTCGGTGGGGGTCGGCACGTCGTCGCGCAACTGCACCAGCTTCTTCGAGATGCGCGCCAGCTCGGCGTTTTGCTGCAACGCCTCACGCCGCTTGGGCTGCTTGATCTCGCCGGCGCGCGCCAGCAGCGTCTCCAGATCGCCGTACTCGTTGATCAGCTGGGCCGCGGTCTTGACGCCGATGCCGGGCACGCCCGGTACGTTGTCGGTCGAGTCGCCGGCCAATGCCTGCACCTCGACGACCTTGTTCGGTGCGACGCCGAACTTCTCCATCACCGCCTCGGGCCCGATCTTGGTCTTCTTGATCGGGTCCATCATCTCGACGCCCGGCCGGATGAGCTGCATCAGGTCCTTGTCGGAGGACACGATGGTGCAGGTGGCGCCGGCTTCGACGGCCAGGCGGGCATAGGTGGCGATCAGGTCGTCGGCCTCGTAGCCGTCGAGCTCGCAGACCGTGAGGTTGAACGCCTTGGCCGCCTCGCGGATCAGCGGGAATTGCGGGATCAGGTCATCGGGCGGGGGCGGGCGGTTGGCCTTGTACTTGTCGTAGATCTGGTTGCGGAACGTGACCTCGCTCGAATCGAGGATCATGGCCACGTGATCGACCTCGGGCTTGTCCAGGAGGTCGGCCACCAGCATGCGGCAGAAGCCGTAGACGGCGTTGATCGGCGTGCCGTCGGGCCGCGTCATCGGCGGCAGGGCATGATAGGCGCGGAACAGGTAGCCCGAACCGTCGACCAGGTAGAGGTTGCGGAGCGGCTTGGTGTCGCCGTCCGTGCCATTCTTTGCGCTCTTGGCCGCCGCCGGGGCGGCCGGTTCCTTGGGTTTCGCCATGCTCAAGCCCTAGCACGCGCCGCCCGACGAGGGGACCCCCGAGGCGCGCTCGACAGGTTTTTGCAGGGGGTTTCCGCAATTCCCGCAATGTCCGCCCTGCTCCGCCCAACCGTCGACGTGACTGAACATGATGCGGCTCCTGCCTTCGGGTGTCCCTTGATTGGAGCGGAGGATGGAAGGAACTTAAGTGATAGTCAAGTTGTAGTTTAGTATTACTGTCAGAATTGCCCGGTGCTGTCGAGCCGGGAATAAGTAAGCACCAGTAGGGGGATTGCCCGCATTCGCGCATTGAAATCACACAAAATTTTCGAGCAGATGTCATCGCATCGCGGGCCTCGAGGCCCGCGTCGACTCCGCCACACCGTTCATTTCACCGAATCGAGCGTCGGCAGCCGGTAGCGGTCATCGGGGTCGTTCCAGCCCTTGAAGTTGGGCTTGCGCTTCTCGGCGAAGGCCGCGCGCGATTCCATCAGGTCGCTCTTGGCGCCGTGCTCGTGCAAGGCGGCCGCCAGGCGCTGCATGTCGGGTCCCGGCGCCGGCCGCATCTGGCGCATCATGTGCACGGTGTTGACCCGCGAGGCGGGCGGCAAAGTGAGCAGGTGCTCGGCCATCTTGAGCGCTTCCGGCATCAGGTCGGCGGCATCGACCAGGCGATTGAGGAAGCCCACCTCGTAGAAGCGCTGGGCGGTGAAGCGGAAGCCCAGCGCCATCTCCAGGGCGATGGGGTAGGGCAGGTTGGCGATGTGGCCGTGATTGTAGCCGCCCAGCAGCCAGCGCTTGGCCTCGGAGACCTCGAACACCGCCTCGCGCACCGCCAACCGCAGGTCGGTGCGCTCGACCAGCATGAAGCCGCCGCCCATGGCAAAGCCGTTGACCGCGGCGATGACCGGCTTCTCGAGCGTGCCGGTCATGAACGGGTCCTCGAGGTCAGGCCGCTGGCTGCCGGGGGCGCCGCGCTGCAGCGATTCCTTCATGTCCTCGCCGGCGCAAAAGCCGCGGCCGGTGCCGGTGAAGATGGCGACCTCGAGCTCCTTGCTGTGGCGGAACGCGGTCCAGGCCTTGGCGAGCTCGCTGCGCATTTCATGACTGAGGGCGTTCAGCCGCTCGGGTCGGTTCATGCGGACCACGAGCACCTGTCCGTGACGTTCGGTCTCGACGACGGCCATGTCTTTTCTCATCGTAAGGGTGGAACTGCGCTAGGTTTTCGGCCGAATCACGGGGCTGGGCAAGTCCGGCGCGCGACGGAGGACGGCATGACGATGACCGGCGGATGCCAGTGCGGGGCCTTCCGCACGGTAGCGCAAG